>Ga0066610_10000399_pt1 | contig 30791 bp, 28 predicted proteins | sample SaaInlV_DNA_165m_FD_60375 | JGI IMG/M metagenome (GOLD analysis project Ga0066610, IMG submission 60375) | Marine microbial communities from expanding oxygen minimum zones in the Saanich Inlet - SI075_LV_DNA_165m | ecosystem: Environmental > Aquatic > Marine > Unclassified | place: British... | reverse complement strand
GGTGGCTGGATTGCGACGTCGCTGCGCTCCTCGCAATGACGGGGGTGAGGAGAAATAACATAGGTGGCTGGATTGCGACGTCGCTGCGCTCCTCGCAATGACGGGGGTGAGGAGAAATAACATAGGTGGCTGGATTGCGACGTCGCTGCGCTCCTCGCAATGACGGTGGTGAGGAGAAATAACATCGGTGGCTGGATTGCGACGTCGCTACGCTCCTCGCAATGACGGGGGTGAGGAGAAATAACATCGGTGGCTGGATTGCGACGTCGCACCTACCTAAGCTAACGCTTCGGAAAGTGTTAGCTCCTCGCAATGACGGTGGTGGCTCCAGGCAAATAGTAATGACGGGGTGTGGTTCTTTGTGTTGAATTTTATGCTTGAGAAAGACATTTATTATTTTAGCTACACATTCCCCATTGTTTTGCAAAAGTGGGGAGGTGATTGCGCAGCTTGGGCGTGCCTGGCTTTATTTGCAAGGTGGTGGTTCTGTGAAGTGTTTAGAGGCATGTTTATAAATGACTTTTGTTGAGATGTTGTTGTTTGTGGGGTCTTTGGCTGGTGTTTTGGATGTGGTTGTACTGACGGCGGTTTTAAATGCATGCGGGCGCTTGTGCTACGTGTTGTCGTTATGGGTGGGGAAGGTTGTGTGCTTTCTTTGCAGATAATGTTTTTATGCGATTATAGCAGTAAGTGGGGAGTTATTGGAATCCTTGTTAAATAATAAAATATAAAATCTTTGCATATTTCCTATAAATAAGGCATTATTGTCAAAGTTTAATAGGAGTAAGTTTGCTTATGGCAAAAGAAGATACAATCGAAATGGCGGGAGTGGTTACAGATACTCTGCCAAATACAGTTTTTAAAGTAAAACTTGAAAACGGACACATGATTACTGCCCATATTTCTGGAAAAATGCGTAAAAACTACATCCGTATATTAACCGGTGATTCTGTAGTTGTTGAAATAACTCCATATGATCTTAATAAAGGCAGAATAATACTAAGAAATATTGAAAGAAAGAAGCGTGATTAATAATAGTTAATCAATTTTTTAGTGCTTTAACTTTCTTTTCAGCTCTAATTGTTGGCTTGCTTTTTACTAAAGTAACATCTACTTTACCACCATCTTTTAGTTTACCAAACAAAATTTCATTAGCTAAGTTTGCTTTTATTTCTTCCTGAATTAACCTAGACATTGGTCTTGCCCCCATTTTTTCGTCGGTGCCATTAGCGCATAACCATTTTTTTGTGCCGGGGGATACCTTCATACAAATATTCTTATCATCTAGCTGGACCTCTAGTTGAGTTATAAATTTATCAACTATTTTCATCACGCATTCCTGCGTCAATTTGTTAAATTGAACTATTTTATCAAGCCTATTTCTAAATTCAGGAGTGAAGGTGCTATTGACCGCTGCCATGCTTTCAGATTCATGCTCTATCTCTGTAAAGCCTATGGAGTTTTTTGATAAGCATGAAGCTCCAGTATTTGATGTCATTATAATGATAATATGCCTAAAGTCTATGTGCCTACCATTATTATCAGTTAAAGTAGCATGATCCATCACCTGTAATAATAAATTAAATATTTCTGGATGAGCCTTTTCTATTTCATCTAAAAGCAGTACTGCATGTGGATTTTTTACAATCGCATCAGCAAGTAAGCCCCCTTGCTCAAAACCAACGTAGCCTGGAGGAGCACCAATTAATTGTGATGATGAGTGCTTTTCCATGTACTCAGACATATCAAATCTTATTAATTCTAGATTTAGAGATTTAGCTAGCTGCAACGCTACTTCTGTTTTACCAACTCCAGTTGGTCCTGTGAATAAAAATGATCCTATAGGTTTGTTCGGGTCTCTTAAGCCTGAGCGTGATATTTTAATTGAATTGCTAACAGCTTCAATTGCATTGTCTTGGCCAAACACCATAGTCGATATATCTCGCTCTAAGTGGCATAGTGAGTCGCTATCTGATTTTGATACGCTTTTCTCAGGAATCCTAGCAACATTAGCGATAGTGCGTTCAATATCAGAGCTTTTTACCTGCTTGCTTGAATTTTCATTCATGTGAAAGTTAGCACCAACTTCATCAATAATGTCTATAGCCTTATCCGGTAGAAATCTATCTGTTATATATTTTTTTGACAATTTAACTGCTGACTCCAAAGCTTCATCAGAATATTTTACATCATGAAAACTTTCAAATTTAGCTTGAATACCTTTTAATATTCCTAGAGTTTCAGCTTCTGTTGGCTCTAAGATATCAATCTTTTGAAATCTTCTAGATAATGCCTTATCTTTGCTAAAGATGCTTCTGTACTCCTGAAAAGTTGTAGCCCCCATACATTTAAGTTCTCCATTGCTCAATAGTGGTTTAATTAGATTGGCAGCATCTAAAGCACCACCAGATGCTGCGCCTGCACCTATTAAGGAGTGTATTTCATCTATAAATATTACTGCATTAGGTACCTTCTTAAGCTCCTTTAATACAGCATGTAGCCTTTTCTCAAAATCACCACGATATTTGGTTCCTGCTAACATCACCCCCATATCTATATTAAATATTGTTGCATTCTCTAGTGGCTTGGCACATTTTTTATGTTCGATTAAATATGCAATTCCTTCAGCGATTGCTGTTTTACCAACGCCTGCCTCCCCAACAAATAGTGGGTTGTTTTTTCTGCGCCTACATAATATTTGTGAGGCTCTATTTATTTCGTGCTCTCTTCCTATTACAGGATCTATCTTACCATTTTTTGCTCTAATATTAAGGTTTGTTGTATACTTCTCTAAAATGTTTTCAGATGTGCTATGCTCTACAACTATATCATCATTCTGGTTATCATAATTTTGGATTCCATCATCGCTATCAAGCGGACGTGCTCCATGATTTATATAGTTTATTATATCTAAGCGTGAAAATGATTCTTGATTTAAAAGTGATGCAGCTTGGCTGTCTTGCTCACTAAAGATTGCGCAAAGTACATTAGCGCCATTTACTTCTGTTTTGCCGGTCGCCTGAACTTGAAATATGGCGCGCTGAAGAACTCGCTGAAAGCCAAGTGTGGGCTGTGTGTCTTGCTTGGATTTTGTTAATGATATTGGCATACTTTCTTCTATGCATAGAGTTAAGGATGTCCTTAGTCTTTGTATGTCGGCACTACATGCGGTTAAAACCTCAACTGCATCTGGATTCTCTAATAAAGACAGCATTAAATGCTCAATTGTAAGGAACTCATGATGACTGCTTTTAGCTTTGTTATATGCTAAATTAAGGGTTATTTCTAGACTTTGCGCAAACATAATTTTCTCCTTGTTTTAAAAGCACCTATTTATCATCCACTACTATCACACCACGTTTGCATATTTACTTATTTAAATAAGTGTTACGCTATTATTAATAGTATGTTTTTATGGCTTTTTCAGGGAAAATTATCTTTTTTTTTATTTTTTATTGTAAAGCATTGATATATATGCATATATAAAGAGGGCGCAAACCCTCTTTTATATGCCGTATTTATGTAGTTTCTGAAATTATAGAGTCAGCAAAGCCGCTGCAGCTAAGCTCGGTAGCGCCATCTATAAGTCTGGCTAAATCATATGTTACCCTTTTATTTTTAATTGATGCAGCAATGCCAGTAATAATAATATCAGCAGCTTCATTCCAGCCAAGGTGGCGCAACATCATTTCTGCAGATAAAATTAATGAACTTGGATTTACCTTGTTAAGGTTCGCATATTTAGGGGCCGTACCATGGGTGGCTTCAAATAATGAGATATCATCACTAAGATTAGCTCCAGGCGCAATCCCTATACCTCCAACTTGAGCTGCAAGCGCATCAGATATGTAGTCTCCATTTAAATTCATAGTCGCAATTACATCAAAGTCAGCAGGGCGTAGTATGGCATTTTGGAAAAAAGCATCTGCAATAACGTCCTTTATGATTATCTCTTTGCCAGTATTTGGGTTTATAAGCTTACACCATGGCCCACCATCAATTTCAACAGCCCCAAATTCCTGTTTTGCAAGTTCATAGCCCCAACTACAAAATGCTCCTTCCGTATATTTCATAATATTACCTTTATGAACTAGAGTTACAGAACTCTCATTGTGTGTTATAGCATAGTTTATGGCGCTTCTTATTAATCTTTCTGAGCCAGATTTTGATATAGGCTTAATTCCAATTCCACAGTTTTCAGGGAATCTTATAGAGCTTACATTGTAGTTATCTTTTAATTCAGATATTAGCTTCTTTGCTTCTTCTGAGTTGGCTTGCCACTCAATGCCTGCATAAATATCTTCAGAATTTTCTCTAAAAATAACCATATCAGTAAGGCTTGGGTTTTTTAGAGGGCTAGGGCAGCCATCAAAATATCGGATAGGGCGAAGACATACATATAAATCCAATATTTGTCTAAGTGATACATTTAGAGAGCGCATGCCCCCACCCACTGGAGTTGTAAGGGGCCCTTTTATAGCTACTTTATAATCATTTATTATTGTGGTCGTCTCTTCTGGCAGGTAGTTGTTATTGTCATATAAACTAGCAGCTTTTTCACCTGCGTATATTTCCATCCAGTTTATTTTCTTTGTCCCATTATAAGCCTTATTTACTGCATGATCTACAACCTTCTGCATAGCTGGAGTAATATCTTGGCCTATGCCATCACCAACTATAAAAGGTATAATTACATTGTTTGGCGTATTTATAGAGCCATCACTGTTTATTGATATTTTGTCACCTTGGGGTATGTTTATATGTTTTGAATACATGATTTCTCCTTGTGTATTTAGTTCTGGTGTTTGTTGCTAGCTTATATTAAGATGTTTTTCTTTAACATTTTTAAAGTTATGACTAACAAAAAACAAAAAAAAGTATTTGTAGGTTTATCCGGCGGAGTTGACTCTGCGGTAGCGGCTCATCTTTTGCTACAGCAAGGATATAATGTAACCGCTGTATTCATGCAGAACTGGGACCAGGAGTCGCAGCAAGGATGTACAGCTGAACAAGATCTAGCTGATGCCCTGACAATAAGTGCAAAACTAAATATTCCTATTGAGGTTGTTAATTTTGCAACTAATTATTGGGATGAAGTTTTTGAGGAGTTCTTAACAGCTCATAAACACGGATTAACACCTAACCCTGACATTCTGTGCAATAGCAAGATAAAATTCAAGCATTTTTTAAATTTTGCAATAAATAATGGTGCTGATTTTATCGCTACGGGACATTATGCCGCTATAACAAATGAATCTGGTTTATACAGCCTACAAGTGCCACGCGATACAAATAAGGATCAAACTTATTTTTTGCATGCCCTAAACCAGATGCAGTTAAGCAGATCTTTATTTCCTTTAGCTCATTTATGTAAAGAAGAGGTTAGAGATATAGCACATAAATTATCACTAACTGTACATGATAAAAAAGATAGTACTGGCATATGCTTTATTGGGAACAAAAATTATAATAAATTTTTAAGTGAATATATGCTCGCTAGACCTGGCAAGATTGTCTCAGCAGCTGGAGATTTACTGGGAAGACATAAAGGACTTATTTATTATACAATTGGACAGCGCAAGGGCATAGGCCTAGGTGGCGACAGGGCTTTTGACCCTGATCCATGGTATGTTGTGGACAAGGAGCATAAATCTAACAGATTAATAGTTGCCCAGGGCACAGAGAACCCTTTGCTATATAAGAAAAATCTAACTTGTGCTGATATTCATTGGATTAATGGGAAAGAAGCTGACCTACCTATAAAATGTACTGCAAAGGTTCGCTACCGGCAGCAAGCCCAAATATGTACGATTGAAAAGAAGGATAAATGCGACGTGGTCTCGTTCGAAATTCCTCAGCGGGCTGTAACTCCAGGCCAATATATCGTGTTTTACGACAACAAGATATGTCTTGGAGGGGCTGTTATTGTTCAGTAGCAGCGCTTTCTTGCTGCACCCTTATTTCTTCTATTTTTTCATTTTCAATCTTGCGTAGTTTAAGTTCCCCATATAGGAATATAAACGATGTGGCTAGAAAAATATTAGAGATAGACACAAATATTATAATAATAATTTCATTAAGTATACGTGATGAAATAATTGCTGCAATTTTACTGCCAATTAATAATATCAGAATATTGGGTATAGCTATAGCGCATAATATTACTAGAAGAGCGTATAATATTGATCCTGATGTTAATGATTTACTATATTTAAATGATGATATAGCCCCTTTGCTCTCTAGTACAATAGAAGGTATTGCCATTGAGAACGCACCTAGTACATATAACCCTGGAAGTATAAAAAGCATGCACCCTATGCCAGTACTGATCATATAGATAATTGATGCTATTACTACTATGTGTAATTTTTTAAGAACAACTAATAATGAATCAGTTATCTTAATATTTTCGCTAGCATTGTAAAATATGTTATAGCCAAAATGGAGCATTGCAGCAAATAATGGGAGCTGCATTAAAGTTGGTAGTGTTAGTAGCAGCCTTGTACTATCTGAAAATAATTTAATGTCAATCGTGTTTTCAGATATTGTCCATTGTCCTATAGCAGCAGGAAGCATTACATATATGATAAATCTGTTAAGTAACGATATTCCCAGAGCAAATGGCATTATTTTTTTAAAAATATCAGCCAAAATGGATAGCATTCTTTTTGCTGTTTCTAGTGCAACTATATTAGACTTTCTAGTGGTGGTTGTATAATCATTCATTAGTTATCTCCTTGTCTAAATTATATTTGTTAGGCTATATAAAGATTTAATTCCATTGTTAAGCAGATCAATTGCTAGAAACATAGTTATAATGCCAAGAAATCTTGTTAAAATGCAAGCATGAATTTCATTTATTTTTATTTGTTTCGCCATTAGAAATACTACTGAAACTAAAAAAATTGCTGATGTGTTTAGAAAAATCAAACTAATCTTTTGATTTATGTTTGTAGCAGTGGCACTTATAAAAATTACAGTAATAACCAGTTCTGGGCTTATTAATAGTGGTGAAAGCAGTGGCGTTATCATAGCTGAATTTTTATTGTTATGGGCCAATCCATATTCATTTGGAATGCTTTTTAACATTGTAAATGCTTTTAAAAACAACAAAACAGCAGCAGTTAATTGTAGTAGGTTAATGTCTACTTTTATTGTATAAAAAGATAATAAGTTTAATATTATTGCGGCTAATACTGACGATATTATAATTTGTGCTTCTATAGTTTTGCTAGTATTTATACAGGAAGATTTAATAATAACATCAATGTTACTTATAGGGTTTATTATAATTAGTATAACTGCAAAATAAGAGATATTACTTAAGTAGGTATGCATTTATAATCTCCTTTTAGTCCCATTTGATTGTTTGTTTTTTCAGAAAGCTACCAATGCCATGTTTAGCCTCATCTGAAGCTCGAACAGTTGCCATTAACTCATATTGCCGCTTTGCTATTTTAGAGTCGCAAGTTGAGCTTAATGACCTCATCATGTCTTTGATTATTTTTATTGCATTAGGAGCTGTTTTATTTATATGTTCTAGTAGATCAAGCTCATGCTTATCAAATTTATTATGTTGAATTACTTCATTCACAATACCTATCTTTTTTGCCTCTGCTGCAGCGATATTAATCGTAGTCAAAAATAAAAATTTTGCTTTGTCATTACCAATTTTACTTGCTACATAAGGGGCAATTATTGCAGGTGCCATTCCTATTCTAGCTTCAGGAGCGCAACATATAGTATGTGGGTCTGCAACCACTATGTCGCAAGCAGATATAATTCCAAGTCCACCACCTAGCACCTTGCCATGGGCATATGCAATTGTAACTTTGCTCGACTCCGCAATGCTAGCTAGCATATCTGATAGTTCTTTAGCTTCTTGAACATTTTGACCATGGCTATTGCCATCGCTTTCATGTAGCCAATTTAAATCTGCGCCAGCACAAAAACTTTTACCGTTGGCTTTTAAGATAATTGCTCGAATGTGATTTGAATTATTGGCTTTGTTAATGCAGCTCCTCAGTTCTTTTATAGATTCTATATTAAGTGCATTATGCTTGTTAGGCTTGTTTAAAGTAATATAAGCTGTTTTTCCACGCTCTGCGTAGATAATATTGTCCATAATTACATCCTAAATATTCCATGACCTTTATTGCTATTGTTGCTTTCTTTGCTTATTAGTGCAAGCGCAAATATAATATATTTTCGTGTGTCTTTTGGATCAATAACTCCATCATCCATTAGGCGTGAAGATGTGTAGGTCGCAGCAGACTCCTGTTCGTACTGATCTTTTATTTTGTTTTTGAATTCAAGCTCAGCTGCCTCTGACCATCTTTCAGTGTATTGCATTTTATCTGTTTTAAGCTGCGCTAAAACATTGGCTGCCTGCTCACCGCCCATAACTGATGTTTTGCTATTTGGCCATGCCCATAAAAAATGAGGGCTATACGCCCGGCCACACATCGCATAATTGCCGGCTCCATAGCTTCCACCTGTCATTATAGTTATTTTTGGAACAGTAGCAGTCGCTACTGCATTTACTAAAACAGCTCCGTGTTTTGCAATTCCATGAGCCTCGTGTTGCTTACCTACCATAAATCCGGTTATATTTTGTAAAAAAATTATAGGTATATTCCTTTTGTTGCATAATTGTATGAAATGACAGGCTTTTTGAGATGAGTCGCTGAACAGAACTCCATTGTTAGCTACTATTCCAATGCTAGTGTTATTTATCTTGCTGAAGCCACAGACTAATGTCTGGCCATATTTTTCCTTAAATTCTAAAAACTCTGATTTATCTGTAATTCGCGCTATTATTTCTTTTGGATCATATATATGCCTGTGGTCTGCATTTATAATGCCGTTTATCTCTGCTGAGTCAAGCTCAGGTGCCAGCATCGGCTCATCGCTTATGCTCGTTTCTGAGTGAGGTAAGTGAGATATTATATCCCTAGCTATAGATATTGCATGCATATCATCTTCAGCATAATGATCTGCAACACCAGATTCTCGGCAGTGTACATCTGCTCCACCGAGTTCATCTGCAGTTACTATTTCACCGGTTGCAGCTTTTACCAAGGGAGGTCCAGCCAAGAATATGGTAGCTTGGTCACGAACCATTATAGATTCATCTGCCATAGCTGGAACATAAGCTCCGCCAGCTGTGCATGATCCCATTACAATAGCGATTTGAGGTATGGATAATTTAGACATATTTGCTTGATTGTAAAATATTCTACCAAAATGTTCTTTGTCTGCAAAAACATCACTTTGCATTGGTAGATAAGCACCGCCAGAGTCAACTATATAAACACACGGCAATTTATTTTGTAGTGCTATTTCTTGTGCTCTTAGGTGTTTTTTAAGCGTTATAGGAAAGTATGTCCCTCCTTTTACCGTGTAATCATTACAAATGATCATGCACGCTTTTTTGTTGATTATGCCTACTCCAGTTATTATTCCTGCAGCGGGTAGGGGGAAGTCATATAAATTGTGTCCTGCAAGTAGAGACAGTTCATAAAACTCGCTGTTTTTATCAATAAGCTCAGCTATTCTATTTCTTGGAGATATTTTGTTTTCTGACCTTTTAGATTTGTTCTTAGACTCTTGTAACAGTGACTTCTCTAGTAAATGCAGCTCATTTACTTTTGCATCCATTACTTTTTTGTTGTCTATATACATATCATCGTCGTGTTTTATTTTGGATGTTATTTTTGGCATTGAAACTCCTTCTTTAGTTATGACTTGTCGTCAAATATATCTTTTCCGATTATAATACGCCTTATTTCTGATGTTCCTGCTCCTATTTCATATAGCTTAGCATCACGCAGCAATCGTGAAACTTCATATTCATTTGTATAGCCATTACCGCCATATATTTGAATTGCATCTAACGATACTTTTGTCGCGTTTTCAGCAGCCATTAAAATCACACTGGCAGCTTGTTTGCGGCTAATGCAGCCTTTATCAGATGCAACAGCCATACTATGAAGATATGCTCTGGTTGCTTGGTATGCGGTATACATGTCCGCTATTTTGCCTTGAATTAGTTGAAATTGACCAATTGCCGAGCCAAATTGCTTGCGTTCTTTTATATAGGGTATTACAAAATCTAAAGCTGATTCCATAATTCCAAGAGGACCAGCTGCTAAAATAAGGCGCTCATAATTCAGCCCAGACATAAGAACTTTTATGCCGTTATTAACTTCTCCTAGAATATTTTCATCAGGGACAAATAGGTTTTTAAAAACAAGCTCACAAGTATTTGATCCTCGCATTCCTAATTTATCTAGTTTTGGCATTCTTGTTAATCCTTTTAATTCAGGGCTTATTATAAATGCTGTAATTCCATTGTGTTTTTCAGATTTATCGGTTCTTGCATAAGTAACAATTATATCTGCGTCAGGACCATTGGTAATCCACATTTTGCTGCCGTTTATTATATAGCCGCCATTTGTTTTTTTTGCTTCTAGTTGTAGGCTTAGCGCATCAGAGCCAGAGTTAGCTTCGCTAATTGCTAAAGCACCAACATGGTCGCCACTAATCAGTTTCGGCAAAAAATGTTTTTTTTGCTTTGGTGTCGCATGTAAATTTATTTGGTTAATACACAAGTTTGAGTGTGCTGCATAGCTCAGTCCAACTGATGCGCTGCCATAGCTTATAGCTTGCATTACAATGCAGTGTGATAAATAGCCAAGTCCTGCTCCGCCATACTCTTCAGCTGCAGTTACTCCAAGCAACCCTTGCCTGCCAAACTCTTGCCACAATTCTTTTGGGAATAAATTGTCTTTGTCGATATGAGCTGCTATGGGCTTTATGTGTTCATTCACAAAACCGTATACTGATTCCACAAGCATATTGTTAGTGTCGTCGGCAAAAGTAGCGTCTCTCATAATAAATTCCCATATTTGATGCGTACAAACTTTATTATAATTGTTTCTATTGTAAACCCAAGTAATTTTTTTCCTATGCCTTGCTTTTTAAAAAATATGTAGTTAACGGTGTTATTTTATTGTCGCATTTTATGTGCTTGTTTTGTTGCAAATTATTGCTGTTTATGTTATTTTTTAGATATTCTGAACTTAAAATATACAACCTTTGTGAGAATTAATATATGGAAGTGAAAATAACTCAGCGTAAACCACTGATAGAGATAAAGGAAAGCAACGAATATAATCCAATGTTAGCTAGAATATTTGCCGCTAGAGGTTTTGATATCGACTCTGAGCTGAATAGGCCATTGTCAAAGTTGCTGCCTTACCAGGATTTAAAAGGTATCGAATCGGCAATTAAAGTAATTTCAGCTGCGATGGAGCTAAATAAAAAAATTGTGGTCCTTGGTGATTTCGACACAGATGGCGCAACTAGTACTGCGTTACTAGTTGGAACCATGAAAAAATTTGGTTATGAAAATATAACTTATACTATTCCCAACAGGTTTGAACATGGCTATGGTCTAACGCCAAAAATAGCTGAAGTTATGGTTGAAAAACATCAGCCAGATCTTGTGATTACGGTTGACAATGGTATATCAAGCATTGAAGGCGTATCGTACTTAAAGAGCAAAGGCATTCAAGTTATTATCACAGATCATCATTTGTATTCGGGTGTTCTGCCTGATGCAGATGCTATAGTAAACCCTAACCAGGAAGGCTGTACTTTCGCAAGTAAAAACTTGGCTGGCGTTGGTGTGGTATTTTATTTCATGGTTGGCTTAAGAAAAGAGCTTCATAATAATAAATGGTTTGAAAAAAAGGAGTGTCAAGTTCCAAGTATGAAAGATCAGCTAGACCTAGTTGCATTGGGAACAGTTGCTGATGTTGTGAAACTTGATGAAAATAATAGAATTCTTGTTCACCATGGCCTTGAGGTAATCAGAAAACGTCGGAGCAAAATCGGCTTGAGTGCACTATTGGCATTAGGCAGGCGTGACCAAAGCCAGATTTTAGCAAGCGATTTAAGTTATTGTATCGGTCCTAGACTAAATGCGGCAGGGCGCTTAAGCGAAATGAGCATAGGTGTTCAGTGCTTAATTACTGAAAATCCAATTGAAGCAGATAATATTGCTGACAAGTTGAATCAATTAAATATTGAGCGCAGACAGATTGAGATTGAAATGCAAGAGCAGGCACAAGATCTTTTGGGTGAAATAGAATTTGACGTTAATTCACCCAACGGCGTATGTTTGTATAATCCTGAATGGCATCAAGGTGTTATTGGTATTTTAGCTTCAAGAGTTAAGGAGCAATATCACCGCCCTACAATAATATTTACTAAAGGCGATGATGGTGAGATTAAAGGCTCAGGCAGATCATTAGCTAAGCTTAATATTCGCGATGCAATCTGTGATATATCAGTTAAAAATCCTGGTATGGTTCTGAAGTTTGGTGGTCATGCAATGGCTGCTGGACTAAGCATAGCTGAAAATAGCTTTGATAAATTTGTTGCTGCCTTTAACGAGGTTGTACGTGAAAAACTTACTATGGATGATTTAAATAGTACTATCTTCACAGATGGCGTGTTATCGAAATCAAATATAAACTTGGAATTTGCAAAGCAGTTGAGAAATTGTGGCCCATGGGGGCAAGGATTTCCTGAGCCAGTTTTTGAAGGGCGTTTTAGTGTTGTAGATCAAAGAATAGTTGGCAATAATCACCTGAAGCTGATTCTTGAATTAGATGAGTTCGCTAGTGTAAATGCGATCATGTTCAATGCTGATACTGAGACTTGGCCTGATGAAGATTGCGAAGAGGTTAATGTGTCGTATAAGCTAGATATCAACGAATACAGAGGTAGGCAGCAGGTACAGTTAATTGTTGAGCACATGGAAAAGGCGAAGATAGCAGAACTGGCTTAGCATGGACGGGTTTAACAAGGTTCATGTCGCACCGATGGTTGGAGTTACCACCGCTCACTTTAATTATTTTTTGCGCATAATTAGCAAAAATATAGGTTTGTATACTGAAATGGTATCTACTAATTCAATCCGACATGGAAAAGTGTTGAATAGGGTTCCTCGCGTAGAAGACAAGCTCACAATTCAATTGGCTGGAAACTGCCCAGGAGAACTGGGGTTTTGTGCTGGTTTAGCTGAGTATAAAGGATATGCTGCAATAAATTTGAATGTTGGGTGCCCAAGTAGCAAAATAAAAAAAGCTAATTATGGCGCTGTTTTGTTTAAGAGCCCTTCATTAGTTGCCGCTTGTGTTGGAGCTATGAAAGATAACTGCGATATACCCGTTTCTGTTAAAACCAGAATTGGCGTTGATGATTTTGATAACTACCAATACCTTGCTAGATTTATAGAGCAGTTACTTAGAAGTGGGTGTGACGAAATAGTTTTACATGCGAGAAAAGCTTTGTTAAAAGGGTTAAGCCCAAAAGCAAATAGAACAATACCAAGGCTTCGTTATGATGTTGTGGAGAGCATTAAAAAAGACTTTCCAGATGCTAAAATATGCATCAATGGTGGTATTGGAGCTATAGGAAGCATAGTTAATTTTTGCGATTCATTCGATAGTGTTATGCTCGGTAGAATTATAGACAAAAACCCAATGATATTACAGGAAATAGATAAGTGTATTTATAATGATGTTACAAATAATTATACTAGGCATGATATCTTTCAACATTATTCTTCATACATAGATATGCATAAATATTCATACAGCAATATTATGCTTATGAAGCCTTTGATGGGTTTGTTCTATGGTACGCCATTAGCTAAAAAATGGCACAAAGCTATAATAGATTCTTTTAACAGTAAAAATGGTATAGATTTAGACGGGCTTAGAAACTTAGCTTTTGTTTAAATATTCTTTGCTGAACTGTAGTGGTATTAAGTCTTTTAAAATGTGCATTTCTATTTCGTCAGATTTTGATGTTGCCAAATATACTTTAGTTTTTTCTGAGCTAAACTCGATCAGTCTTTGTAGGCATGCTCCACATGGGGGGCATACTCTATTACTGTCGTTTATTATTACTACATCAGAAATAGATTCAGTGCCAGCTTGGGTTACCATTGACGCTATTGCAGAGGCTTCTGCGCACATTGTTAACGAGTAACTGGAGTTCTCTATGTTTACTCCAGTGAAAATCTCGTTATTATCAGTGCGAATACTGGCAGCTACTTTAAACTCTGAGTAAGGAGAGTATGAGTTTGCAAGAATAGACTCCAGATCTTTTTTTCTCGCTATAATATCCATCTCGAGAGGGTTTAAGCTATTCACTTTTATCCTTTGGCTCAATTGCTTTAGTATAAGCGTTAAATTTCTTCTGGAATTTCTCTATGGCACCAGCAGTTGCTATTTTTCTTTTGCCAGTGTAGGCAGAGTGGCATTTGAAGCATAGCTCAATATGCATTTCCTTTCTCTTCATAGTAGAGTTCATGTTGAAGTTGTTGCCACATGTGCACATTACTTTTATTGCATTTGTGGTTGGATGAATTTCAGTTTGCATTGCTTTTCCCGTTTTCAATAAGCTGGCACAATATACCCTATATATTAACCAAAGTCAAGCTGTTTGCTCCAAGGCCTTTCTTGTAATGCGCTTGACTGTTGATTGCGGTTTGTATATAGTTGTGGTTGGTTTTAAATTAAGGTGTTAGATGAATACATTTTTCTTGTTTAAACATAATAACTATAAAAAATAGTCAGATATTATAATGACTGTAACCGCACAAAATCAGCTAAATAAGTACATGCCATGGCTAATGGTTTTTATTGGTACTACTTTTTATTGCTATGAATCACTATTACGTGTTGCTCCTAGTGTTATGCGTCTGGAGTTGATGCTTAACTATGGAATTGATGCTGGCACCTTTAGTACTCTGATAGCCTTTTACTACTATATATACTCGCCTATGCAGTTATTTGTTGGGGTGTTGATGGACCGGTACGGGCCTAAAAAGCTATTAACCCTGGCAGCGGTTACATGTGCAATTGGCACATATTCTTTTGTTGCTACTAAGCACTTAATAATAGGTGAGATAGGGCGCTTATTAATCGGTTTTGGTTCTTCTTTTGCATTCGTTGGCGTACTGAAGATTGCCTCGCTATGGCTTCCTGAAAATAAATTTGCCATTATATCTGGTACTACAATGGCTTTGGGAATGGTCGGCGGCTTACTTGGAGATACAGCGGTAACAAGTCTTGTTACATTTGAAGGTTGGAGACTTGCATCAGTGCATGCTGCAATTTTAGGCTCAGTTTTAGCTGTTTTACTGTTCTTTATTTTACGTGATCACAAGCAGGCTGAAGATGTTGATGACTCAAGTTATAATTCATTTAAAGATGTTTTCCAGGGCTTAAAAAAGCTACTGTGCAACCCGCAGTGTTGGCTTGTAGGTTTCATTGGGTGCATGATGTGGTTTCCTATCGCTATATATGCCGAGGCCTGGGGTGTTGCTCATTTGCAAGATTCACTTGGATACACCCGTGAAGATGCTTCTCATGCAATAGCGTTGATTTTTTTAGGAATGGCTTGTGGGGGGCCATGCGTTGGCCTTATCTCTGATTATATCAAGAAAAGAAAGCTGGTTATCTTTATCGGTGCTGGTTTAACTTTACTAGTAAGCTCTACTTTAATATATGCACCTGATTTAACAAAGAGTAACGTTTTTACTCTTTGTTTCTTTTTTGGTTTATTTAATGCACCACAAGTCCTGGTATTTCCAATGGCTAAAGAAATTAGTGATAAACGCACAGTTGGTTCAGCTTTGGCCGTAACGAACATGCTGGTGATGATGGCAGGAATTATTCAGCCAATTACCGGTTACTTGTTGCGTTATATGGGCCCTAGTAATGTTATTAACGGCGTTCCTATCTACGGTGCTCCAGCATACCATGTCGCTCTTGCTATTATTCCGGTGTCATTGTTCATTACACTGATTTTGGTGTCCTTTACAAAAGAGACTTTTAAAGAAGGAACTGTACATTAATTAAAGTTATTCTTCTTATGTCAAAGACTACTTTAAATTATAATAACCACCAGGCTCTAAAACCATGCTAAATAAAGAAAAAAAAGAGGATATCCTTTGCATAGTTGGTCCAACTTGCAGTGGAAAAACAGCACTGGCATGTGACTTTGTTGACAGATTTGATTTTGAAATAGTTAGTGTTGATTCAGTAATGATCTACAAAGGACTGGATATTGGAACTGCCAAGCCAAGTACAAAGGAGCAGATTAGATATCCACACCATTTAATCGATATTTGTGATCCAAGTGAGGTTTATTCTGTAGGCAGATTCTGCATTGATGTCGCGACAGTTATTGAGTCTATTTATAAAAAAGGCAAAAGGCCTTTGTTAGTCGGTGGCACTGCTATGTATTTTCACGTGCTGCAAAATGGCATGCACGAACTTCCTGTGTCAACGCCTGATTCAAAGCAGCATGCAATTGGCATGCTTAACAAGCACGGGAATACCGCTGCGTACAATAATTTGGCTGAGATAGACCCTGTTAGTGCAAAACGAATAAACCCAGCGGATACCCAAAGATTAATAAGGGCCTTAGAGGTTTATTATTTAACTGGAAGCACAATAACAGAGCTATGCTCAAAGAGCGCGATGTCACCTGAATACTCATTTAAAAACTTAATATTGTTGCCAGATAGGGAGCAGCTTAAAAAAGATATTTCTACAAGATTAAATATTATGCTAGATAATGGTTTTTTATTTGAAGTGGAAGAGTTAAAGAAACGTTCTGATTTAAGCATTAGAAATAGTTCTATTAGGTCTGTAGGGTATAGGCAGGCATGGGATTATCTTGATAACAAAATATCTTTAAAAGATTTTGAGGAAATGGCAAGTGCTGCAACCCGACAACTAGCAAAAAGACAATACACATGGTTTAGAAAGATGGAAGGACACCGCTTAGAAAGCTTAAGCAGGGGAGTTTTGCTAAAGAAATCTTTACAAATTATTTCTAATTTGGTACAATAGGTCATCTTTTTAGTATAAAGTTGGAAAGATAATAAGGGAAAAATAACGACCAAGGAAGTTATATATACATAATTTAAATAAAATTTTAAGGAGAATAATCATGACTACAAATACAAATGTAAAAGGCCATTCACTACAAGACCCATTTTTAAACGCATTGCGTAGACAGCGAGTTCCAGTAAATATCTATCTAACCAATGGTATCAAATTACAAGGCCACGTTGCTGCTTTTGACCAGTATGTAGTCCTGCTAAAAAACAACACCAAACAAATGGTTTTCAAGCATGCAGTTGCTACAATTGTTCCATCTAGAAATGTTATTTGGCACGATATGGAAGATGATGAGCAACAAGTTCAAATACCTGAAGAAATTGACGACTATAGCTAAAAACAAGCCCGTAAGGGCTGTTATAGTAGCCCCTGTTTATAAAAATAGGTCTGGGGCTATTAACAGTAGTATTGAAGAAACATACAAATTGGCTCAATCATTAAATATTGAGCCTTTTTTGTTTTTGAAACCTAAGATAAAAAAAATAAATAAAAAATATTTTATAGGCGAGGGCTTAGTTTCATATTTGGAATCTGTTGCAAAAGATAATCCAGAATGCATTATAATATTCAACTGTGAGCTCTCTGCAGCATGGCAAAGGAACTTAGAGATAAAGCTTTGCTCTAAAATTCTTGATAGAACTGAACTTATACTAGATATTTTTGTAAATAGAGCTAGGTCCTTTGAAGGAAAGCTTCAGGTTGAATTGGCTAAATTAAAACATGAGTCTTCGCGATTAGTTAGGGTATGGACCCATTTGGAACGTCAAAAAGGAGGCATAGGTCTGCGCGGCGGCCCAGGGGAGAAGCAGATAGAGACCGATAGAAGGATTATTAGTAGAAAGATAGTAACTGTAGAAAAAAAATTAAAATCAGTTGTTAAAACAAGATCTCTACATAGAAGCCTGCGTATTAGAGGCAAGGTGCCTACAGTTGCACTTGTCGGTTATACAAATGCGGGTAAATCAACTTTATTTAACAAACTAACAAAAAAAGAAGTTCTAATAAAGAACATGCCATTTGCTTCATTAGATACTACTTTAGGCAAGTGTTTTGTTGATAATGAATGTAGTTGCGTAGTTATAGATACAGTAGGGTTTATTCATGACCTGCCAAAAGAGCTTTTAAATGCATTCAGGTCGTCTCTTGAAGAGGTAAATACAGCTGATTTAATAATCCATGTTCTAGATGTATCAGATCCTAATTTCTCCCAGCATAGAGAAAGCACAAATAGTATTTTGGCAGAAGTTTTAACAAGAGAGGTTCCGAAGATAGAAGTCTATAACAAGGCTGATATTGTGCATTGCCCAACAAATATAAACTCTACAAATGACCGTCTCTATATTTCAGCTTCACATAACTTGGGTGTAGCAGAACTAAAAATAAAAATAAAAGATTTTTTACATTAAAAAAATTAAAGTTTAAAATATCTCTTGTAAAGTTAGTGAACGCTGCTTAAAATTAGATAATCTTAACGAAGGGAGTAGTTAACAGTGGAAGATAATAAATCTATAACAATTCAAAGGTCAGATCCCTGGAATAAAAAAAAGGATACGCCCCCTGATTTAGACGAGCTACTAGTTAAGTGGCGCCGATCTATTCTAGGAAAGTCCCCAAAAAAAAATAATAACAAGGAAGCATTAGGATTTGGTGTGAGTTTAATGATGTTACTACTAGTTTCATTATGGCTTATCTCTGGTTTCTTTATTGTATCACCATCAGAAAAAGCAGTAGTGCTTCGTTTTGGTGAATATTATAAAACTCTAGATGCAGGACCGCACTGGATCCCTCAATTTATCGATCACAAGCAAATTGTTAATGTAAATAATGTTTCTCAGTTTGGGTATGGCGCCCAAATGCTGACAAAAGACGAAAATATAGTTGATGTAGAACTGTCCGTTCAATATCAGGTATCTAATCCACAAGAGTTTTTATTTAACGTAGCTGTGCCTACGCAAAGCATAAAAGAAGCAACTGCAAGTGCTTTAAGACAAGTTGTTGGGCATACAAGCTTGGATGAAATACTGACTACTGGGCGTGAGAAAGCTAGAGAAGAAGTTGAAAGACAGTTAGTTGAAATATTAGATATATACAAAACAGGATTGCATGTTGTCGATGTGAACTTACAACCAGCAAAGCCACCAGAGCAAGTTACAGAGGCTTTTGACGATGCTATTAAAGCTAGGGAAGATCAACAGCGCTTTATAAATCAAGCACAGGCTTACAAGGAAAAGGTAATACCTATATCTCAAGGCCAATCTTCAAGGATAATACAGGAAGCTAGCGCTTATAAAGCTAAGGTTACTCTTGATGCAAAGGGTGATGTTGCTAAATTTTTAGCCTTACTCGAAGAGCATAGTAGAGCACCAAATCTAACAAACCAAAGATTATATTATGCAAGTTTGGAAAAGGTTTTTGCCAATACTAGTAAGATTCTTATAGATAATAGTGGCTCAAATAACATACTATACTTGCCTCTTGATAAGCTGTCATCTTCAAATTCTAATGAAAAAGATGTTGTTTCTGACCAGGTAACCCTAAAACAGAGTGAAATTGAAGAGATTGTGAAACGAGATGATGAGTATAAATCACATATGAACGCAAATAGGCCATCATACTTTAATCAAAACATTAATAGGACGAGGTAGATTATGGAAAAGCAGATAAAAAACATAGCAATAGCATCTTTTGCTGTATTACTTCTTATATTAACGTCTATATTTACAATTAATGAAGGTGAAAAGGGTATTGTACTTAGATTGGGTGAGATAGTCCAAAACGATAATAACCAGTACTATTCATATAATCCAGGTATTCATATAAAAATACCATTTATAGAGCAAGTTAAAAAATTTGATGTAAGGCTCCGTACATTTAACGTACCATCTTCTAGAATTTTAACAAAAGAACAAAAAATGGTTCATGTTGATTACTATGTTAAATGGCGTATTAAAAACGTAGCCAAGTATTATAAAACAACAAATGGCGTCCTCATGCATGCTCAAAGACTAATGGAACAGCGAATTAATAATGCATTACGAGCTTCATTTGGTGAGCGAACTATCACTGATGTTATTTCTGCAGAAAGAGAAAACATTATGAGTACATTGCGAGATAAGGCTAATGAAAACTCAGATAATTTAGGTATAGAGGTTGTTGATGTTAGGTTAAAACAAATAGATTTGCCAAAAGAGGTGTCATTATCTGTATATCAGCGAATGAGAGCAGATAGAGAAAAAGTAGCAACTAAATATAGATCTGATGGCAAAAGCCAGGCAGAGAAGATAAGAGCCGCTGCTGATGCTGATGTAACTGTAATATTAGCCACTGCAAAGGCTACAAGTGCAGATATTCGTGCAAAAGGAGATGGAGAGGCTGCCGAGATATATAACAATGCATATGAAAAAGATAGTAAGTTCTATAACATATTAAGAAGTTTGCAAGCATACGAGAATTCTTTTAAAAGTAAAAAGGATTTTTTAGTGCTAAAACCAAATATAGAGTATTTTAAATACTTTCATGGCATAAATGAAAAAAATATTACAAATAATACACAAGATAAGTAACTCTTAAGAAAACCTTAAGCTTTTTCTATTAGAATGTATCTGTTGTATCTTTTAAAATGGATAGTTTATATTATTAGGAAAAAATTATGGCTTTGCCCGAAAAGAATGAAAATTCAAATGCATTCTTAAGAACGCTAATAGAGTTGTTTTTGACTTATTCGCATATAGGTATAATCGATAGGCTTGTTCCCTATTTAGGTTATATATCAGCAATATGTCTAGGCTTAGTACAAGCAGCTTTAACATATCATTTTTTCCCTGAGATATTAACTTTTATAGCCGCAACGCTACATATTTCTCTTGCCATACAAGGCTCAATTACATATGTTGTCGTAGCCGCTAGTTTTTTTACTTTTTTCATGTTGGCAAAGTCAGTACAAGATACTAATATTAAAGATAAACTTACTAATTCTCTAAATAAAAACCCAACAATAGTAAAAACAATTTCTGTTATACTTGTTTTGGTCGTGATTCATTTACTTGAATTGGGTTTGTATAATGAGTTCTTTTTAAACTTGGCACCATTGATACCTGGGCCAGCTTGGATTAGTTTAGTAATTTGTGGGTTTGCGATTGCAAACTTATTGCTGTTTTCAATAGAGAGAACAATCAGCACAATTGATGTTTTTTTTGAACCACAACAAACTAAAAGCTCAGGTTTATCACTAGAAAAAATCACCATGATTATATCTATGCATATAATATTATTTTATGCTTTGGGGGTGGTACCTGGAATGCCTGTTTTTTGGCCTGTATGTGCTGCTGTAGCATTTTGTTTGTGTTATTATATAAAAAGCTATGACTCTGAAAAAAAATTAATGCTAAACATTGATGATATACTTAACCATTATGTGTTTTTGATTACTCACTGCGCTGCAGAGGGAGGCCTTGTTGCGGCAGGAATATATAGCATGTTCAAAAGTAAATATACTGCAGTTTTAGCATTAGTTGCATCTACAGTTTGCGAAGAACTTGAAGATTTGGTGCATGATGATGGTAACCATGAGCATAAAGCCCGTAGTAGGGGAGAGCTACCAGAAAAAATATTACATTTATTGAATGATATGGCAAAATTTAATGTGCTATGTGCCTTGCTGCTTATTTGTGTTGATTTAAGTTCATTTGGGATCGCTACACTATTATTTGGAAATGTTTGCTATATTGCTAGTGTTGTATACATGTGGGCAAATCAAGAAAAGGGCAAAGAAGCAAAGCTATCGATAATCTGCGACCATACATTTAAAAAAACATGCGAAAACATAGTTTTTTATGCCTGTATAATTACAGCATTATGCATTGGAATAAATGGTGGTTTGGAATTTTTAGAACTATTTGGCACAAGTATGTACATGGTGTTTTTCATTGCAATAGCAGGTGCTGTCGTTGAAAGTTCTGTATTATTTGACCAAATTATAAATAAAGATAGCGATGAGCACACTCATGGATATCTTAATGTTTTTAAAGAGGTGTTTAATACAGGGAATATATTGTCTGTAATTACATTAGCTATTGGCACGAAAGCGTCAATAAATTTTTTACTACTCTTTAATCTTATATCCCCATTAAATATAAGCTTTATTTTTATTTTAGCTGCACTTATGTATGGTGGCCATATTATAGAAACAACATCAAAGATATTAGAGAAAAACTCTAATAAATGCTTACAAATGCTAGCTATATGCTCCTTAGCATTATTTAATATAATTACTATTCCATCAATATTTATACATATAGGAATATTTACTTTAAATAGCCATATTATAATTAGTCTATTGCCTCTGTTATTTCTAATGCCTGTGATTGTTTTAAATTGGAATGAAGCTCGTGGGTGTCTGTCTGAAATCAAGATAGATAATAGATGTAGTAATGAAGCTCGTGGGTGTCTGTCTGAAATCAAGATAGATAATATATGTAGTAATGAAGCTCGTGGGAAAATGTCTAAAATTAAAAATGACTGTTGCAGCCCAAAAAAAAAACCTTCGAGTTCATACCTAAAAGTATGTTAGCAAAGATGACAAAAACAGAAGGAAAAAACAAAATGCCTGTGCCAAGAGAAACACCCTGATAAGCCGGTAATACTATTTACCGGCTAAAAAAGACGCGCGTGTATTAGGCTCCTCTTCAGTCTCGCTATCAACATCGTCCCAGGTTTTACTTTCATCTATACTATCGTTTATATAGTTTGCAATGCCAACTACTTTGCTATGACTGATATTAGTAGATTTAACATAGGTAATGTCACCTAAGTAAATAATATTTCGGCTTAACTCCACTAGTTCATTTAGATTTGTTATATTAAAATAAATTATACTATTGAAAAATCTCTTATAAGTATCACTTATAAACGTAACAAGGTTACCAAATAAAACAACCTTTATATTAGAAACCCTTAAGTTTAATAATGTATCCAAGGCGGAATTAATTATGTTCGCTGGAAAGCTTGAATCAAAAACAAAAATATTTGCATGATCTATTTGTATTTTATCAGATATATTCATGATTTTATCTAAATTACTAGTTGCTACATATATGAGTGAAATATCAAAATTTCTTATTTCACCTAATTTTGTCGTTATTTGTTTTCTTCTTATTCTATATATGTGGTCTTCTAAAAATAGAATCTGATTTAAATTAGGGTATTTAAAAATACTTTTTGTTGATATCGCTGAACTAGTATTACAAAGATAAAATCTACTTCTGCTTGGAAGATCATACATTTTAGATGTTAAGCTTGGCCCTGATTCTACCAAGTTAATAAAAAAGGTTTTTAATTTTATTTGGCTTGCTATTGAAAGCCCAAGGTTTTCATAAACAACTGTAGTATTAAATATTACTAGGTTACTAATTTTTTCTCTTTGAATAAAATCAGATAGTTTATTTAGCGCTGGTCTACTATTTGGTGTGTAACTTTGTTGTAGTATACGTCTTAAATTTCGCATATATTTAATAGAGCTTAGATCATACTCTGTCCCCTCAATTTGTTCTAAATTTGGATCTAAAACTATATATATTATTTTGTTGTGGTATGACCTTTTTATATGTTCTATATGTTTTTTTGACTGCCTTACACAGTCTAAATCACTAACTATAAATGCTATATTCATTATTGCCTACTAAGTTTATACTTATATATTTTTAACTATATGTTTATTCAACGTATATATTATAACTCTTTTATTAAAAAATGGTAGTGTGTTAATTTATATTGCAATATAATTTAATTTTTGGAGAAGATCTATGTCGATTTGGTTTATGCCAATAACATTAGATGATATAAACCTGCGTTCAGCTAATACTGCAGCATCACACCTCGATATAAAGTTTACAGAGGTTGGAACAGATTGTCTTGTTGCTACTATGCCTATAGGGTGTAAATCAGTACAGCCACTGGGCTTACTTCATGGCGGCATATCAGTTGCCTTAGCTGAAACTGTAGCTAGCTCTGCTGCAAATTACTGCGTTGACCAGCAAGAGTTTTATTGTGTTGGACTTGACATAAATGCAAATCATATTAAATCTGTCAGCAAAGGGATGGTTACCGCAACTGCCCGCCCTCTTCACCTTGGGCGTAAAACCCATGTATGGGAAATAAAGATTAATGATGATTCAGACAGCCTTGTTTGCATTTCACGGTTGACAGTAGCTGTTATTAGCCGTTAGACCGCCTGTTTCTTCTTAAATAAGAATGGGGGTATAGCTAATAACACTATAGCTATAGCTAATTTGATTGCGTAGTGTAAATTACTGCCATAGAACACAGCTTCTGGGGGAATAAAGCTTATAAAAAACGTGACAGCGCAGCCAGTCAAGCCCAAAAAAGCAGTTATATATGCGCCAATACTGCCAAGAGGAACTCTAAAGTAACCCTTTGAATTTGAGTCATGCTTTCTAAGTTTTAAAAATGTTACAAACATTATAATATACATTAACATATATAACTGTGTGGCAATTACTGTCAGGATCCAGTATGACTGGTTTACATCTGGAATAAAGATAAAAGTAAGCGATATTATAGAGACAATTGCCGCTTGTGCATATAGTAATGTAGTTGGTGAGCCATTTGCATTTTTACGCTTAAATATTACAGGTAAATTACCGTCTTCTGCTGCGAAATATAAACCTTTAGTTGGTGCAATTATCCAGTTGCTAACAGTTCCTGTGGCTCCAATTGCCAATGTTATGGCAACTATAGGCAGGCACCATAGCATACCATGAGTTTTAAAAAATATTTCAAACGCTTGGATTATTCCAGTTATTAAATTTATTTGGCTCTCTGGTATTACCATTGCGATAGAAAGAGAACCTAAGATCAAAGTAAACAGGATAATCAAAGCTGCATATGCTAGTGCCTTAGGAAACTTTTTTTGAGGATTATCTACATTGTTTGCATGTACGGTTGCTATTTCAACGCCACTAAACGATAGCATTATTGCTGTGAGTGAAACCCACATTTGCGATGAGTCAAATGTAGGAATCAAACCTTTAAGAGTGAACTTTATTGCTAATTCTTCACCTTTTATAAGCCATTCAAAACCAAGATAAATAATCAAAAGCATGGGCAGCATAAGACCTGCTATACTACAAAAGTTACTAAATGTTGCAGACGCTGTCATTCCTTTTAAATTTAATAAGGTTAATAACCAAAATACTACAACTATTGAGGCTGCTAAATAATACTTATTATACATTATTTCAGGTGATATAACATAAGCTAGTGCACCTACAACAAAGGATATTATAGTTGGGTACCAAATTACATTTTCTATCCATTGTAGCCAGATAGCAAATAACGCAGCTTTATCTCCATAAGCCTCTTTTACCCAGGTATATATCCCCCCTGAACACTTAAATTTTGCAGCAAGCTCAGCTGAGACTAAAGCAGTTGGAATTAAAAAGAATATAGCTGCCAATATATAAAAGGTTATCAGTATTTCGCCAAACTTAGCAGCTGCTGGCAGATTTCTTATGCTATCGACTGATACAACAGTAATCATTACTAAGCTTAGCAAGCTTATCTTTTTACTTGTAACATTTGTTTCCATATAACTGCCTTAAATTAAGAATTGATTATGTTTTGATAGTCTACCATTCTATCCATAGGTTTTTTAGCTTTATATTCAATATCTGGATTTATTTTTATTTGATTATCTATTCTGCTAATTAAGCATTTATATATACCTTTTAGTGAGTTTAAAGCCATCCACGGGCAGCTTGAGCAACTATTGCACTTAGAACCATCCTCTTCAGTTGGTGCTGATAGAAGCTTTTTATTAGGAGCTGCTTGCTGCATTTTATAAAAAATACCTTTATCTGTTGCCACAATAAACTCTGGGTTAGATAGTTGTGCCACAGCACTTATTAAAACTGATGTTGAACCAACTACATCAGCCTCAGCAACTACTGAAGCTGGAGACTCTGGATGGACAAGGACTGCTGCATTCGGATACATTTTTTTCATTATTTTTAATTTTTTTGTTTTAAACTCTGCGTGAACAATGCATTCACCCTGCCAAATAGCCATATCTGCAGAAGTTTTACTTTTTATATAGTTGCCTAAATATTTATCTGGTGCCCACAATATTTTTTTATTTTTATTTTTCAGGTGGTTAACAATGTCAAGAGCGTTAGAAGATGTAACTACCCAGTCAGATAATGATTTTACCGCCGCTGACGTATTAGCATATACAACCACTTCCCTACCTGGGTTTTGTTTTATAAATTCTTTAAAATCATCATATTTACAGCCTATATCTAAAGAGCAAGTTGCACCTAAGTCTGGCATTATTACTGTTTTATCAGGGTTTAATATTTTTGCACTCTCCCCCATGAAATGAACGCCAGATATTACTAATGTTTTTGAGCTACATTGTTTGCCAAACCGAGCCATCTCTAATGAATCTGCAACCTTGCCTTTAGTTTTTTCTGTAATAAGCTGAATTATTGGGTCAGTATAGTAATGTGAAATTAATGTGGCATTGTTTTTTTTAAGTTCAAGAGGGATTAAATTAAAAAACAATTCTTTATCTGAGTCACTTAGCTTATTAACCAAGTTCTTCTCAAAATTTGTAAGGTTACTTGCTGAAATCATATACTAGTTATTTACTATGTGCAGTTAGAGACTTTATGACTTCATCTACATGCCCTGAAATTTTTACTTTAGGCCAAAGTTCTATAATACTGCCATTTGGATCTATCAGAAATGTAGATCTTACTATACCCATATATTTTTTGCCAAACATACTCTTCTCTTGTATTACACCAAAATCATTGCATATAGCTGTATCTTCATCAACTAAAAGTGAGAACTTTAAATCATGTTTTTCTTTGAATTTTATATGTCGAGCTATGCTATCTTTAGAGACACCGACAATTTCAGCACCTAAACTTTTAATTTCTTCATATTTTTCGTTGAAAGCACATGACTCTATAGTGCATCCAGGAGTTAGGTCCTTTGGATAAAAATAAACTATCAGAAAATTCCCAAGGTAATCATTGTTAGTTACAATATCGCCAGCTTCTGTAACTGTTTTAAAGTTTGGACACTTATCCCCTACCTTTAGCATAATGATGTTCCTGTTAAAACAAAGATAATACATGCACTAAATTTTTATTGCAATAACTAGCTTTTGATATCAACTAGCTTAAGCATTTTAAAATAAAAAACTGCTAGTAAAGCAGATAATACTGAACCGCCAATAACCCCGACTCTAACCCACAATGAAAAATGGCCTACAGCATCTTCAAAAGCTAATGTACCAATAAATAAACTCATGGTAAAGCCAACACCACAGAGTATAGACACCCCGTATATATGAAACATTGATATGTTTTCTGGTAGTTCAGCTAGTTTAAGTTTTATAGCAATATAACTAAATAAAGTTATACCAATCTGTTTGCCTATAACTAGGCCACATATGATCGCTATAGGCATTATATGAAATAAGTGTGATATAGTCGTGCCAGCAAAAGAAACCCCTGAATTTGCCAAGGCAAACACTGGTAGCACAAAATAATTAATCCAAGGCTCTAAGTTGTGTTCAACATCTTCTGCTAAAGAGCGGTTACCATTATTACTTGTTGTGGGTAATGCAAGAGCAACTACAATCCCAGCTAACGTAGCATGCACGCCAGATTTTAAAACACATAACCATAAGACAGAGCCTACTAGAACATATGCAGCTAATTTTGTTATTTTTTTCTTGTTAAACATATATAAACCATAGCAGCATAGCACCATCATAAGAAATGATAAAATTGAAATATGGTTAGTATAGTATAATGCAATTATAATTATTGCGCCAATATCATCAAACACAGCTAATGCAAGTAAAAATGCCCTTATAGATTTTGGACAGTTATCGACAATTAAACTTAGCAGAGACAGCGCAAATACAATATCAGTTGCAGTAGGAATTGCCCACCCATCAAATAATGATGGGTCATGATTCGTTAGGTATAAATAAATAAATGCAGGAACAATCATGCCGCCCAAAGCACCCCAGAAAGGAAGCGCCCTTTTCGCATGCGTATTAAGTGACCCTGATGCCATTTCTCTTTTTATCTCAAGTGTAACAAAAAGAAAAAATATAGCCATTAAGCCCTCATTAATCCATAATATTATTGGTTTACCCAGCTCGTAATCACCAATTTTTATCAAAATCAGTGTGTTAATTAGGTTCTGATATAATCCATAAAAGCTTGTGTTGCACACAATAATTGCGGATATTGCACATAGTGCAAGTATAATCCCTGTTTGCTTATCATTATTTTTTGTTGAGTCCATTCACCTTCTCCACCTTGTAAACATCAATTAATTGATAATATATATATGGCCATAATATGCAAGTCATTTATTGATTATACAGCTGTTATGTAGTATTTTTAAGCGGCTGTATATTTTAGCTTCGAAATAAACTCGCTTGGATTTTTATGATAAATAACTTTTTGAACCTTATAATTTTATTACCACTATATTTAATTTTAAACTCATTTTATATTCCAATTAATATTGCCTGGTCCCTTTATGAAACAGTACATAGTGGATCTTTTGATAACTCTTCCTTATTCTTCATTTCTCTTTTTTCTTTATGTCTATGTTATGGTTTTTCAGAGCTAATAGCTGTAACCGCTATAATGCCACATGTTTTTGTATTTGGCTTTTGTTATCTGTTTTTAGTATCGTCACTCTCATTGTCATTAACGTTAAAATTTATAGATGAGCCATTGTTTGCTAATATTTCTAAGGCACATGAAGAATCAAATAAACTAATCCTACAAAATAAAGAATTTATAACCTCAAATAATTCAAGTCAAAATAATTTTGATGTGTGTGAAAAACCAAGTATTTAAACAAGGGAGAGATTAGTGACTTTATATTTATCGTGTATATTAATGCTTTCAGTAGCTGTTATGTTTGGCTATGTTAATCATAAGTTTATAAAAATGGAGTCTACTATTGCCATTATGGCAGGTGCTCTTGTTTTCTCTGGATGCGTAATTTTACTTGGTAATTTAAGTGTTTTTTCAGACTTAAAATTAATATTTGCTGATTTTTTAAATGAAATAGAATTTGAAAGTCTTTTAATGCAAGGTATGCTGCCATATTTATTGTTTGCTGGGTCAATAAATATTGATGCTGGAGATTTAAAAAAAGATGCTTTCTCTATTGGAATTCTAGCGACTCTGTCTACTATTTTGTCAGCCATTATTATTGGCTTTATACTAGATAAAATAATGAAGCTTGCGGGAATACCAATGTCTTTTGATTATTGCTTTCTTTTTGGTGCACTAATTTCACCTACAGACCCAATTGCGGTAATCGGAGTTTTGAAAACCTTTAACGCACCTAAAAATATTGGCATAAAGCTAGCGGGAGAGTCTCTTTTCAACGATGGAATTGGGATCGTACTGTTTATAACTATTGAAACATTAATAACTTCAAATTCCCCAGTAACGTTTAGTTTGGTTTCAAAGATTTTTATTCTAAAAGCCGTCGGTGGATTGGCATTTGGTTTAATACTAGGCATGCTAATGAACTTTCTTATTAAAGGCATTGATGATAGTAAACTTGAAGTTTTAATAACTCTAGCAGTAGTTGGATCCGGTTATGCTATTGCAGAGAACTATTATATGTCTGGTCCCCTGGCAATGGTTGTTAGTGGAATATTTATTGGAAATAAAAAAGAGTTGTTTTCAAACTCACCATCATCAGCCAATTATTTAAATACTTTTTGGGAGCTTATAGATGAAGTACTAAATGCAGTACTATTTTTATTAATAGGCCTAGAGATTTTAACAATTAATTACCATGTAAGCTACTTCATCTTATTGTTATCAATACCTATCGTACTAATAGTACGTTATATAACTGTGGCAACTCCTTTATATTTTATCTCCAAGTTTAATAGTTTTGATGAAAAGAATCTTGCCGCCATTCTTACATGGGGAGGTTTGAGGGGTGGGCTTGCCATAGCTTTGGCTCTATCTATACCAGATGGCAGTAATAGAGATATAATTTTAGCTTTAACTTATAGTGTTGTTGTCTTTTCTATTATAGTACAGGGATCAACAGTTAAGTATTTTTTTAATGATTCTGAAAAAAAATAGCCCGCATATAGCAGGCTATTTTTATGTAGGCTGGCCTACATGGAGCAAATGCTTTGGGTCACATTATCTCAATTTCCAAAGTATAGTACCTTTACCAGGATTTGTCTATATTTTTATTCATCATCACCCCAGTCTAACGCACCACCAGTTTGATATTCAGTAACTCTAGTTTCAAAGAAGTTCTTTTCTTTTCTTAAATCAAGCATTTCACTCATCCATGGGAATGGGTTCTGAGCTCCTGGATATATTTCATTTAAGCCTATTTGTGTACACCTTCTATTTGCAATAAAGTGTATGTACTCTTTGAACATCTCTGAGTTTAGACCAAGAATACCGCGAGGCATAGTGTCGACAGCATACTGGTATTCTAGCTCTACCCCTTCCTTTATCATGTTTATTACTTCTTCTTGAAAGCTCTGTGTCCATAACTCAGGGTTTTCTATCTTAATCTGGTTTATCACATCTATACCAAAATTTAAATGCATCGATTCATCGCGCAATATGTATTGAAATTGCTCAGATGTCCCCACCATCTTGTTTCTACGTCCCATTGATAGAATTTGAGTAAAGCCAACATAGAAAAATATTCCTTCAAATACTACGTAGAATGCAATTAGGTCGCGCAAGA
>Ga0066610_10000391_pt1 | contig 30967 bp, 27 predicted proteins | sample SaaInlV_DNA_165m_FD_60375 | JGI IMG/M metagenome (GOLD analysis project Ga0066610, IMG submission 60375) | Marine microbial communities from expanding oxygen minimum zones in the Saanich Inlet - SI075_LV_DNA_165m | ecosystem: Environmental > Aquatic > Marine > Unclassified | place: British... | reverse complement strand
TTATACCTCAATGCATCAGGCATTAGATTCAAAAAATGCTATAGAAATATCTAGTATATTACTTGAGTTTGTTAACAGTAATTTTTGTGAAAATGATGCTAATGAAATAATCCAGTACCTACTTTATACTAAAATAAATAACTACCTGCCATCAGCCAATAAAAAAACTCATGGTAATGAGTTAGCTAATAATATTAATACTTATTTGCGTGATTTAAGGCGCCAGCATCCTGAGAGAGATAGTTCTGCCGCCACGAATAGATCGCAGTCTTCTAGTGGTGATGGCAAAAGAAGACCCCGTCGTGACGATTATAGATCATCATCTAATCGTACAGCTTATGCATCTGGTCCAGATCAAGGTAGATCGGGTAAAGGCAATTATAATAATTATGGCAATAGCAGTTCATTTTTTAGGAGCTCACCTCAAGCAAGATTAGGTGCTGGCGGCGCATCTGCATCTCAGCCTTCTAATAATGGAAAAAGAAGTAGGGATGATTATAATGACTATACTCATGATCATAGGAATAATAAATCATACAGAAGATAATAAACCTGTCTATGTTCTGTTCTCGTTAAAGGGAGGGGGGAATAGTTGTTAAATAACATAAAAAAATGTGTGATACTTATAATCCCTTGACAATTATGCCTGAACATTTCACAATACACCATGATTTGGCTATGTAGCTCAGCTGGTTAGAGCGCGGCACTCATAATGCTGAGGTCGGTGGTTCAAGTCCACCCATAGCCACCAATGTTTCTAAGAGTTAAACAAAAAATGAAAGAAGGACCTACGCTACATAATAAGCATTTAACTAGTAATGAATCATATGTGTTGATGGCATTGCCTGCAGCAGTGTTGTTTTATGCTGTTTTTGTTTTGGTTTTATTGTATTGGCCGGGATTTAGCGAATCATATTCAATTAATTTGCAAGGTCTATCAGATTTAAGTTTAGTTGTCCCTAATATAATAACCTTATATTGCATTTTTGTTTGTTGTTTATTAGTTCGTGTTACAAAACCTTTTATTAAAGCATTTGCATTTAAGAAGATAAGCTGGGCTAGCTTTTTTGTTTGGTTAATAGTGTCTTTTATGCTTGCGCTTAGTGCTGATTGTATTAAGTATGCTAACAATGTTCCATTTGAATCTGAGTGGCAAACATACTTGCAAAATAAGCATATGGCAACAATTATATTTTTTGGCCTTACAACAGTATTAATACCTTTTTTTGAGGAACTGCTTTTTCGTGGTTTTATTTATCACAGCATTGCAAATAGCTATTTAGGTGCTAGTGGCGCCGTTGCTTTAACTACTTATTTATGGGCTATTCCTGCAAGTTATCACAATCCATATTTATTGGGTATAAATGTTGCTTATGGTTTAGTGTTGGCTTTTGCTCGTTATAAAACTAAATCGGTATGGACTCCTGTCATGATTCACATAATAAGCAGTATGCTGGAATCCACTGCGTTTGTTACTATTATTAGTTATTTTAATTAAATTTATCACTATCGGAAAAAGTTATATCGTTTTTATTTTTCTTAAAATAAAAATCTATACTGCTTAAGTTAACGTCTTTAATATTATTCGGTTGCCATTTTGGTGTTTTATCTTTATCAATTATTTGCGCACGTATCCCTTCTTTAAAGTCTGAGTTAGTAATGAAATTGCATGCGAGCTGGTATTCAACCGCTAGGGCCTGTGCTAGAGTATAGCTCTTTGCTTGTTCTAGCATTTTAAATGTAACATGGATGCTAGTTGCCGATCGCATATTTATATTTTCAAAAGTCTGTTGAGCCCAGTCTTCTTTAGATTTTGCTAAAGTGGACATGATGTTTTCAATGTTGTTTTCACCAAAATATTTATTAATGTTGCCTAATAACTTTTCAATATTACTTGTTTTATTTTTCATATTATAAGACTGTAACACATCGCTTATGCTGATTGATGACATATCTGTTTTTGTAATATCAGTAATAATACTATCAAATTTATTAAATTCTGTTACGTAATCATTAAGACCGCAAAATAAAGTATCACTAGCATTGATTGTCCTACCTGTTAGAGCTAAATATCTACCTATGTGGCCTGGGGTGTTTTGCAAAAAATAACTTGCCCCTATATCAGGGAAAAAACCAATGCCAGTTTCGGGCATTGCAAAACTAAGGCAGCTAGCGGCAACTCTGTGACTGGCATATATGCTAATACCAACGCCGCCACCCATTGTGATTCCATTGGTTAGGGATATAAATGGCTTGCTGAGTTTGGCAATTTTATGCACCAAACGATATTCATCCCAAAAAGTTTCAAAAGCATAGTCATTAGAGTTATTATAAATAGCTTTTAAATCACCACCTGCACAAAAAGCTCTTTCATTATTTGATTTTATTATTATAGCTTTTATGTCATCCCTCACTTCCCACTGACATAGTTTTTTATACAGAGCTTTTGTTATCTCAAGATAAGTTGCATTTAAAGCTGCTGGTCTATTTAATACAATTATGCCAAGCATGCCATTTTTGCCATGTTGTTCATAGAATAAAATGTTGTTATGTGGATTCATAAGATAGCTCTTGTTCTTGTATGTGATGAGTTAATATAGCACTATTTTGCATGTTTGGAACTGACCTTAGTAAGCTCTTAGTGTACTCTTGTTGTGGTTTTAATAGTATTTTTTTAACAGAGCCAGCTTCTGCTATTTCCCCATCTTTCATAACGATAACCTTGTCTGCAAAACTACTTACCAGACTAAAGTCATGAGTAATTAGGATGTAAGCATAACTATGCTGCTTTTGTAGACTTTTAAGTAGGCTTATTATTTGTGCCTGTATTGAGACATCAAGTGCACTAGTTGGCTCATCACATATTATTATTTTTGGCTGCAAGCTTAGTGCTCTAGCTATACAAATTCTTTGTTTTTGACCACCTGAAAATTCATGGGGGTAGCGTGATTTCATGTCTGGATCAAGGCCCACTTGTTGCAGTAAGTTATCTATGGCTTGCTGCATTTCTTTCTCACTATAAAAACTTTTTTTTGCGCGCAACCCTTCTGTCATTATATCTGCAATTGTAAAGCGAGGATTCATTGATGTATCTGGATTTTGAAAAATCATTTGAATGCTATCTTGAGTTAATCTAGTAGATTTTTTTTTGCCAAAATTTAATTTTTTGCCAAATAGTTTTATTGTGCCTTTATTTGGTTCATTCAGCTGCAATAGAGCTTTTGCAACTGTGGTTTTCCCAGAGCCAGATTCACCAATAATTGCAAGTGTTTCACCTGAACTTAAACTAAAATTTATATCTTTTACACTAAAACTTATAGTTTTTCTAAACCAGTGATTATTGTTATAGTGATTAATTCCCAGTTGAGACACTTGTAGAATATTATCTTCATATTCTTTTGTGTTTGTTTGTTGTTTTTTTATAATAGTAGCATCTAGTAGTACTTTGCTATACTCGTTTTTAGGGCTTTTGAAAAACTTTTTGGTATTTTGATACTCTATAATTTCCCCATCCTTCATTACCGCAACTTTGTCTGCAAAATCTTGGACTAAGCTTAGGTTGTGCGTGATAAATATAACACTCATATTATGCTTTGCTTTTAATGAGTTTAGTAGCTCCATTATTTTAGTTTGTACAGTAACATCAAGTGCAGTTGTCGGCTCGTCTGCAATTAATACTTGGGGTTTACTTGCGATAGCTAAGGCAATTATGGCGCGTTGATTCATGCCGCCTGATAGCTGATGAGGGTAGCTGGCATAACACTTTTCTGGGTTTGGTAGGTTTACTTCTTTGAGTAGCTCTATTATATGTTGCTTTGGGTTTTTTGTGGCTATTTTATGAGTTGTCAGTACTTCTAATATTTGTTGCCCTATAGTTAGCACTGGATTAAGTGCGCTTAAAGCCTCTTGAAAAATTAGGCCTATGCGCCTTCCTCTAATATAACGCATTTCTTTTTCAGAAATATTAAGTAAATCCTTGCCCGCATAGCATATTTTTGCTTTTTTACTAACCTTGCAGCTTTTGGGTAGGAGTTGCATTACTGCAAGAGCTGTTAGTGATTTGCCACTGCCAGATTCTCCAACTATAGCAAGAGTCTCGCCTTTTGTTAGGGTTAATGAATCTATAGCAACTACGGTTTTAGTAAAATTAATAGTTAAATTTTTAATATCTAAGACAGTATTACTCATGATGCTCCCGCATTGTTTTTTTCTCTAGGATCAAATGCTGCTCTTACACCATCTGCAAATATATTAGCGGCTAAGACTAAACTAAACATAAACACAAATGCTGCAGCTAAAGACCACCATATAGCAGGCTCTCTCGCCATCTCTAGCCTTGCGCTATTTATCATGTTGCCCCAGCTCATTGTGCTAGGGTCTACCCCTACACCTATATAAGATAGTACAGCCTCGGCCAAGACTAAAGAGCTAAAATCAATAACAGTTATAATTAATACAATATGCATTACATTTGGTAGAATATGTTTATATAAAATGCTGCTATTGCTAACCCCTAAGGTTTTGGCTGCTGTTATGTAATCCATTTCTCTTATTTTTAAGGTTTCGCCACGTAATAAACGGCATAAAGAAGTCCAGCCAGTTATACCCAGGATAAAGCAGATCATTAATAAGCGCATATCAGCACTTTCTTCCATAGAACTAAACCAATTGGCATGCCTTCCTAGCCATACTTGTAAGCTTAGTACTGCAGCAGAGATTAATAAAATGCCTGGTATGGCACTTATTGTTGTGTAGATATATTGGATTATATCATCAATGGTTTTGCCAAAGTACCCTGAGCAAATACCCATAATAATAGCTATGGGCAAACTAAATATGGTTGTTATTGTGCCTATTATAATCCCAGTTCTAATGCTTTTCATTGTTTGATATAAAACATCTTCACCTATTTTGCTGGTGCCAAAAACATGGTAGCAACTAGATATGTTTATAAGGCAAGCAAATATTGTAAATAATATAATAGCTGTAATTATGCTGTGGAGCACCCCTGATTTTTTCAGCGTAGTTAAGTAGTTTGGTATGCGTCGGTGCCATACTTGATTTCGTTCTTTAAAAAGAATATATAAAGATAATACAGCTAGTGAAATAAATGCCCATTTAAACCATTTTATTGTAAATTCATAGCCTAATTCACCGATGCTAGGCTCATTTTTTTCATTTATTTTTAGATGATTATAGAAGCTTATATAGTTTCCAGCGCTATCTTTTTCATAGCTTTTATTCAAGTTGTGAGTAGCAAATGGTTTTGAATAAGACTGCTCTTTAACTATTCCTAAAGGAGTTACTAGTGAGTCAAATAAGCTTTTAACCTCATTGCTATAAACAATTTTGGTGTTATGTGTTTCTGAAATTGGCTCCCTAAAATGGATGCTGTCTGTCAGTGCTACTATGCAAAAGAATACTAAGGTGACAAGACAGGTATTATATAACTTACTTTGTAGTAAAACTGACCACTTTTTACATAAATTTGGTTGGCGCTTTATTTTATACACTGTTATTGTAAGCATAACTGCAAATAGCCATATGAATGCATCTGTTGCAAGAAAAATTGGTTTTACTAAATAGAGCATTTTTTCACCTGTTAACTTAATCTAATTCTAGGGTCTACCCATGTATATACAATATCTGTCATCATTAATCCTAGCATATAGAGCAGGGTGCCAATAAAGACCATTACTCTTATTATCGCAAAATCTTGTTGGCTAATTGCATCTATTGTATAGCTCCCAAGCCCAGGTATGCCAAAAAATGATTCAGTAAGTAGAGAGCCCATAAATAACAGGGGTAGTATAGCAACAATACTTGTTACAATTGGAATCATCGCATTTGGCAGGAGGTGGCGCTTTAATACTTGCAAGTCAGATAACCCTTTAGCTCTAGCTGTTATTGCATATGGTTTAAAGTACTCTTCTAACAATAGGGATCTATACCAGCGAACCCCAGAGCCAATGCCTGATATTATCGCAATCATTACTGGTAATGCGACAAAATATACAGCATTAATTCCAGGAAGGTAGCCAGATATTGGTACTAACTTCCATAATTTGCCAAATAGATATTGCCCTGCAATTATATAAAACAAGCCAGATATAGACATTAATAATATACATATTATAGTGCCCCATCTTTCAATATATGAGTCTTTGAAAAAGACTATTATTAGTGCAAAGCTAATGTTTGCTAAAAGCCCTAAAATTAAAGATGGAATTGCGATCGCAAGCGATGGGTACATTCTCGTTGTTATATCATAGTTTATATCTCTGCCGCCATCAGATAGTCCAAAGTCAAACCTGACAAGCTTTTTTGTCTGATTATAAAACAAAGACTCTGAAATGTTTTCAGGGAATTGTTTGCTACTATCGAAAAATAAAGGTTTGTCATAGCCTTTACTAGCTTTCCATCTTTCTATGGCTGCTGGGGTGACATTTTTATTGCCTAGTTGCATGCGAGCCATATCATCTGGGGTATTTACCATAAAAAATAATATGAAAGTTATTACATTTACCCCCAATAAAATTGGGATCATATATATCATTCTTCTGATTATGTACTTTATCACATGATCTCCTTGGGTTAAGCTAAGATTAAAATTTATTTGTTTGGTTTATCTGAGTACGCTTTCTATAGCTAATTATGCCAGGTAGTATTAGTGCCGCTAGCACTAAAAAAATTATTCCTATAATGTTTTTATTCGCAATATTCCACTCATGTTGCTTTCGATAGCGAAACTTAGCATCTACAGATTTATATTTTGCACTATTGTTCGCAATAGGGTTTATTTTATTCGGGCCGTTCCAAGTGTGTCCTAATATAAAAGTTTTATGGAAAAAGCCCCATACCCATGGGCTTTGTTCTTGTAAAATGGCTATCATCTTATTTATTATTGCACCCCGCTCATTATTGTTTGGCAGGTTTTTCATTTTTTCGAATAAGAGATCATACTCTTCATTATGAAAATTACTCACATTCTCGCCTTCTGATTTTAATTTGCTATTTGGGCCATAGAGTAGAAAAAGAAAATTTTCTGGGTCTGGATAATCAGCACTCCAGCCAAGAGTAAATATTTGAGTTGAGCCATTTCTTAGTTTTTCTTGAAATCTATTCCAGCTGGTATTGCGGACATATAAATCAATGCCTATCTTTTTAAGTTGCTTTCGATACCAGTTTGTTTGAGATTTAGAGTTCGGTCCCGAGCCGCCACTGTCTAAATAAAGAACTAAATGTTTGCCGGTTTTTTGGTCAATTCCATGCGGATAACCTGCTTGAGCAAGGTAAGATTTGGCTTCAGTTATAGGTTTCCTTGTTATAACCCCATTATTGTTATTATAGACATAACTATTGAATTTTGCGTTGCTTTGTTCTGCGCCAAAAATTCCAGGAGGTATGTTGCTTTGGGCTATAATGCCCCTGCCATTTAGAAATATATTTATAAATTCCTCATAATCAATTGCAATTGAAATTGCTTGTCGCAGCAACCTATTTTGTTTAGTACTGCCTCCTACTATTGGATCATTCATATTAAATCCAAGGTAAAAAATGCTAGGATCGATGCTTGTTTCTAGCTTTATTTCTTGTTGTTTTATTTGATCTGTTAGCTCCATTTCACCTTGTGGTGATATTTGAATTGATTGATCAAAGTTATCAGAGCTTATAGTTGAACTATCATAATAACCTTGTAAAAATTTATACCAATATGGGGTGTTTTCTTTCTCAAGATTAAAATTGTAAGCATCGACTAAGGGTAAATCCTTGCCAGCAAGTTTTAAGAATTTTTTGTTTTCCTCATTATATTCTATATCGCTTGGATATTTTTCACCATGGAAATTCGGGTTTTTGCTTAATACCATTAAACTATTTGGGTCATTTTTACTGAGCATAAATGGGCCGGATCCAACAGGGTGCCATGCTAGAGTTATATTTTTATTTTTCATGCCATCTTGCGAGTAAAACTTATCAGCTTCCCATGGAAGAGGCGCAAAGAATGGCATAGCAAGCCAATAAATAAACTGTGGATATTGGCCTTTTATAGTAATGCTGTAGTGATAATCATCTATTGTTTTTACCCCACTAATATCAAATTCATTCAAATTTATTTTGCCATGCTGTTTTGAACTTTCTGCTAATTGATTTGTATACTCAGTCAAGCCTGTAATGTGTTCTTGCATCATGCTTAAAATAGGGGAATTTAACTCGGGGCTAGCCAGGCGCTTTATTTCATACACAAAATCAGCTGCTTTAACTTCGCGCGCACCAGTTTTTGTGAAGCTTTCTAAGCTTCCATACCTAGTTACTTCTGCTTTTGTTAATTTATGATAAAGAAAACTTCCCTTTTCATTTACGGCAAAAGCAGGGTGTGGTTGAAAAAATTGTTTTGGTTTTATATATATGTCATAAACTGTGTAGGCAATATTTTTGGAGTCGTTGCGTGATATTTGTTTGCCTTGATTATCTAAATATGTGATTTTTGGCATTTCCTTTGCAGCTAGTGGCATTAGTTCATAAGGCCTTTTAAGGTAGTGGTACTGCAATGGTGGTTCATATATTTGGCAAATAAATGAATAGCTATCGGAGCTATATGCTTGCGCTGGGTCTAATGTTTTTGGGGCGGCTGAGAAGGAGCTAAATATTATATTTTTACTTGTGTTTTCTTGGTGGGGATTGTTCCATAACGACTCTTTACATGCACTAATTACTAGCATCATGAGCATAAATGATAGTTTTTGTTGCACCTTTCTTGGCAGCATATGTATTTCCTATACAGAGACAGTATCTATATCATAGTTATTTTTTTTGGAAAAGTAAAAAAAAAGGGGGCTGTTACTGACCGGTCCATGAGAAAATGTTTTACTTGGTAGGCATTAATTATTCTAATTATGTCTTGCCATGTGTAGGACAGGTCAGCACCAACCCTTGATTTAAGTATAGCATAAATCAAAAAAATGTCTTATTTTTTATGTGTTTTTTAATTATTTTTTGCTAATATATGGAAGCTTTATATTTATTTTTAGGGAAGTTATTTGAGGACTATAAAAGTTGCAATTCCAGTTCATGTGAATGGGCTGTTTGATTACCTTCCCGGTGCTGATATCCCGAGTATTGGTAGCCGCGTACTAGTTCCTTTTGGTAGAAGAAAATTAGTTGGTCTTGTAGTTGATAATGATAGCCAATCAAATTTACAAAGCGCAAAACTAAAAGAAATTATAGACTGTATGGACATCTCTCCTATTTTATCAGAAAAAGATATTGATTGCTTGATGTGGGCTAGTTCATATTATCATGAGCCAATAGGCGTCGTTGCCACTACATTTATGCCAAGCTTGCTCAGGCAGGCAGATAGTAAGGGTAAATTAGACAGAAGCTATTACGGCCTAAATAAAGACGCTATTTGTAAAGGTCTATCAAAAAAACAACAAGAATTATATGAGGTTTTTGATCAACATAAAAAAGGCATAAGTTATTGGGATATTTTAAGTTTAGGGTTTCGTGATAAAACGGTGTCTGCTTTGGTCGCTGCAAAGATTATCATTCCTATTTCAAGCATTGCTTGTTGTGATTTATCTTCCAAAATTATACCAAGCAAGGTTGACCTTAACGTAGAGCAAAAAGTGGCTGTTGAGAATATTTTAGAATCAGATGGTTATTCTACTTTTTTATTAGAAGGCATAACTGGTAGCGGTAAAACACAGGTCTATCTTGAAGCAATAGCTACAACTATAGCGGCAGGAGGGCAGGCGTTAGTTTTATTGCCAGAAATTGGTTTAACGCCGCAAACATTAAGGCGCTTTCAAAATAAATTTGATCTTAAAATAGCGGTGCTACATTCTCGTTTGACCGAAATAGAGAGATTGTCAGCATGGGTGCAGGCTTATACAGGTGAGGCTCGTTTAGTAATTGGAACTAGATCTGCTGTTTTTACTCCTATGCCAAATTTAAAAATGATTGTAGTTGATGAAGAGCATGACTTGTCTTTTAAGCAGCAGTCAGGTTTTCGTTATTCAGCAAGAGATATAGCTGTTGTTAGAGCTAAAATGTTAGATATAAAGGTTGTTTTAGGTAGTGCAACACCTGCTTTAGAGAGTTATAACAATGTTGCTTTAGGTAGGTATAAATGCCTGAAGTTAAAGAATAGAGCTGGTGGCGCAAATCTGCCAGATATATCTTTGATTGATATGCGAGGAAAAAAATTAAAATATGGTTTATCAGAAAAGCTTATAAAAGCGATAGATCGGCATATAAAAGATGAATGCCAGGTTTTATTATTTTTAAATAGAAGAGGTTTTTCTCCTGTATTATTTTGCCATAATTGTGGTTGGTCTTCGGAGTGTGGCAGATGCGATAGCAATTATACTTATTACAAAGACAAAAACATCATTAGTTGTCACAGGTGTGGCTCACAAAGAAGGGCCCCAAGTCAATGTGGTAAGTGTAATTCTGACACTTTAATTGATGTTGGTGTTGGTACTGAAAAGCTGGAGTCAGGCCTTAGAGAGTTGTTCCCAGAGGTACAGATAACTCGTGTTGATCGAGACGTTATATCTGCCAACAACCCCCTTGAGGTAGTGCTGGAAGATGCGTACGAGGGTAAAAGCCAAATTTTAGTCGGCACTCAGATGCTCGCAAAAGGACATCATTTGCCTAAATTAACTTTAGTTGCTGTTATTGACGCAGATGGTGCTTTATATAGTAGTGATTTTAGAGCTACAGAAAAATTAATGCAGACTGTAGTTCAAGTCTCAGGTAGGTCTGGCAGGGAGGACATTAAGGGTGAGGTGATGATTCAAACCCACCTCCCTGACAATAGATTTTTACAGTGCGCATTGCATGAGGGCTATAGCAAGTATGTTGCTTTGGCTTTGGCAGAGCGCGCGCAAGCATCATTGCCACCATATGCATCCTTGGCATTGCTAAATGCAGAGGCTTTGGATTCCAGGATGCCTGTCGATTTTTTGGCACAAGTTAGAGAAAGATCTAGCGAATATATTTCACCTGGAATTACGGTTTTAGGACCCATGGCAGCAGTTTTGCCAAAAAAATCTGGCAAATACCGGGCTAACTTGCTTTTACATGGTATTAGCAGGATGGCATTACATCAGTTTTTAAGACAATTGCTATCTGAGATCGAATCGATGAAATATAGCAGTAAAATTAGGTGGAATTTAGATGTTGACCCACAGGAAATGCAATAAAATTACTTCTTTATTATAGTGTATTATTGCGGCCTAATTGCTATTAAGCTAGTCTACTCGTAATGGAATACTTTGTGATTATGGCTGGGTTGTTGCGCCATTAAGTATCTAGAAGTTATAGCTAGTATTGCGGATATAGTGCAAAAGAAAGCAAGCAACCCTGATTTGCCAAATATAAAATTAAAGTACGGTGCCGTAAGGGGCCCAACAGTAGCACCAATGCTATAGCTTAAAAGCATTCCTTTTACAATTGAAGTGGAATTTTCTTTATTTAGATTTTCGGTCGCGATGCTTATCCCAATGGTATAAATGCTGAAACTTAGTCCTCCTAGTAAAAAAGATAGAAGCATAAAAATATTTTTATATGTAGAAAAAACAAAGTAACTAAGTGCATAGCTATTAGCCAATGTTAAGAAGGCAACTATTAGTATTATATTTTTTTTGGGTAATCTATCTAGTGAATATCCAATAGGGTATTGTAATACCATTCCACCAAGTATTGTTACAAACATAATGTTGGCTATTTCACTTAAAGTGTAATTAATGTCATGTAAAAAGGCTGGGAAAATAAGGTTAACAGACCCTTGTAAAGCGCCTCCAATTAAGCATGTTATTGTCCCAAGTGCTGAATAATTAAAGATATTAATTGTATTTAGTTTGGGTTTGTTTTTTATTTTATGGTCCATAGTTGTGGTTATGGATATTGGAATTATAGATATAACTGTGAAAAAACTTGATATTGCGAATAAATCAGTTTGCTGCGCTACGTCTATTTTTAAGAGTTGCTGCCCTAGTGCTTGTGATAAATAGAGAGATACCATATAAATTGATAAAATTTTTCCTCTGTTATTTTCTTTGCTTAAGTTTACTAGGTGGCTTTCAATTATAATGAAAATCCCTGCGATACAACAACCCGATATGAATCTAATTACTGCCCATGAAATTAAACTAAAATGCAGTCCTTGAATGATAGATGTTATTGCCAGTAGTGAAGTTATAGATGAATATGCTTTAATGTAACCAATTTTTATGAGGTATGGCTCTGTTAGAAAAGCTCCGAGTACTATTCCTGCATAAAACACCGATGAAATTACCCCTATTGTTGTATGGTCTACGCCTAAAGCTTCAAGCCTTACTGTCGTTAATGTATTTAAAAGCCCATTGCCAAGAGTTAAAATAAATAGTGATAACAATGCTGGTTGTGCTTGGGTCAGACTCGTTTCTTTGTTACTTAAAATATTTGAGATTATAGCCTTAATCATTTTGCCCTCTTACAAAAACAAACTTATTTTCTTCTGATAAATTTTTGCTATATATATAGCTATTTTCATTGAACTTTGTTATTTCAAAAGGTATCGTTATTCGGTTTTTTATGATAAAACGGGCCATTAGGCCGCGTGCTTTTTTTGCATAAATACCAATGGTTTTGTACTCCCCATTATGCTTTTCTTTGAATTCTATGTTTATTATTGGATGTTTTAGCTCTTTTTTGTCTATGGCTTTGCTGTATTCTACTGATGCTAAGTTTATTATGGTTTTATTATCATGTGACTTTAATTTGTTATTTATAAAATTGGCAATTTTATTTCCCCAAAAGATATATAGCTCGCTTCCATTTGGGTTGGATAGATTTGTTTTCATCTCTAAGCGATACTCTTGGATCATATCGTATGGGTTTAAAGCACCATATAGTCCTGATATTATCGTCATATTGTTTTGGCAAAATATCGCATCGTCATTTGTAAAATCAGCTGCATTAAGGGTTTTGTATGCGTCCCCTTGAAACGTTGTGACTGCAGGAGCTGCTTTGCTTGGGTTATTAAAATTTAGATCGTATTCTAAAAACCTATCGCTATTTAATTTTGCTAATGCGGCACTTATTGACATCAGTTGTTGTAGATCTTGAGTTTTGTATTTTTTTAGTAACCCCACTAATGTTTGTGTTTCTTTTAGAAAGTTTATTTTAGATGTTGCTATATTTTCTTTTGTAGCTGTGAGCATTTGTTTTTTAGCGGGGGATAATATAATTAGCATGGTTTCCTCTTTAAAGATAGTGTTGTAATTAATATTGTAGCTAAATTATTTAATTATTCAATCGTTGAAGTTGCATGTTTTATATGCTGCGGGCATAATTAATGCGTATGTCTCTACAAGGAGTTTATTATGAGAAAAGTTAAAGTATTTGTATCTATAGTTTGTCTGTCTGTTTTAGTTTCCTGTGAAATGACTGAAAATGCAGTTTCCAGCAGTGCTTCAGGTTTTGCATCATCACAAATTAATCCAGTTGTTAGTAATACTGAAAACGCCTTCATGACGTCGTCTTCGTCGGCAGGTACAAGTGCTGGGAGTGGTTTTTAGTTGTAGTAGTAAAAGTATACTAAATAAAAAACCTGCTATATATAAGTAGGTTTTTTATTGTTTTATTTCTTCTAAGCGAACTCTTCTTCTTCTATTTGTGTCGCAGCAGTCATATGCTCGCTAGTTCTTTTTATTTCACTTTTGATAAGGCTGTTGTTTGCTTTTTTCCTTAGCTCTAGGCCTGGTTTGAAGTGAGGCCTGTATTTTTCTAAGGTTGCAACTATTTGTCCATTTTTTGGATTTCTTGCGTTTGTTCTAGCTTTGCGGTGACGCAATGTTATACTGCCAAATCCTCTGACTTCTATCCTATTGCCGCTTGCAAGGGCCTCTATCATAATTTCTATTATTTGGCCAACAACTTTTTCTGTTTCTTTTGGAGTCATTGCTGGAAATTGTTCTGCGACAGAACTTAGGAGCTCAGATTTTACCATAATATTCACCTGTGTGTGTAGGTCTTGGGTTAACGAAAGTAATTTATTAATTATATAAATTATCCTAGACTGTGATTGAAGTCAATGATAATGAAGCTTTTATTTTGAATTTAAAGTAAAAGTCTTAATTTATGCGCCCAATGTGGATTATTGTTTAAATATTTATTATCATGTTTAAGTATTTCCTAATAAAAAAGGTAAAGATAACTATGTTTAGAAAAATTATTATTGTGTTTGTTTCTATTTTTTTTGCTGCATTTAGTCTCGCAGGCATACAAAAAACAGATGATTTAAGTATGTACACTGCGGATGTTATAGTTAAGGATAGGTCCAGTTCGCAGTGGAAGCTTGGAGTAAAGGAGGCTCTGCGAAGGGTTCTTATTAAGGTTAGTGGTAATGCCTCTGTAAACACCCTGGATGATGTTGCTAAAATCACTGATGGCGATCATCTTGCTGTGCAGCAGTTTTCTTATGAAAACATGACTTATGTGGGTACAGGTAGTATCCATAATGATGAGCTTGTGCTAAAAGTGAGTTTTGACATACCAAGTGTAAACAGTATATTGCAGAACACAGGTCAAGCTATTTGGGATACTGCTAGGCCTCAAACCATAATTTGGTTTGTTAAAGACAAAGATGGTAAGAGTTCTTTTTTAACTGATCAGGATGAGGAGGGTAGGTTTTTCTCAGATATTGCTAAATCAAGAGGTATACAGGTTTTATTCCCTCTGCAGGATTTGCAATATAATGCTTTGCTGGATTTGGATTTTTCTTCTCAAGACTTGTTGGAAAAAATACGGTCTATTTCTTCTAAATATGGAGTAGAGCAAATATTATTAGGTAAAAGGGCTTCTGGTTCTGATGAAACATATTGGAAGCTTGTTTCAGGTGACGCTGAATATGTTTGGACCAATTCTGAAAAAGACACAAAAATGGCTGTTGGTGAGGCTGTATATCATGTTGTTGATGGAATGGTGGCAAGAAACTCATTTTTTCAAGATAAGTCTATGGAGGTTTCTTCGGTAATGTCTGTGGATGATATAGATTCTCTTGAGGCGTACCAGGACCTAGTTGGGTTTTTAAACAAGTGCCCAGTTGTGTCTAGTTTTCATGTTGAGTCAGTCTCTAGCAAGAAAGTTTTCTTGGTTGTTGCGGCAAAAGGCGGGAGTGATGCTGTAGTTGATTACTTTAATAAGAGTAAGTCAATTGGAATTATATCAGACCCTGCTGCTTATGATGAGGCTGAAATTGCTTGTAAATGGCTAGGGAAGTAGTGGTATAAATGGCTGCAAGACAGTTAACCTTAGACCTGTGCTGCGGTAAAAAGCATGATTTTGACTCTTTTTTGGGTGAAGGTTCCGAGCAAATTTGTCAGCAAATAAAGGATATAATATGTTGTGAGCCCAGCTTTGTTTATTTGCATGGAGGTGTTTCGGTAGGAAAAACTCATCTTTTGGATTCTAGCTGTCGCTTAGCGTTGTCTAAAGGTAATAACGCTATGTATTTAGACATGAGAAATATTCATGCATGGTCTCCTGATGTTTTATCGGGTCTTGCTGGTCTTGGTGTTGTTTGCCTTGATAACATTGAGAGTATTGCTGGTAATTATGCCTGGGAAGAGTCCGTGTTTAATCTTTACAATAGGGCCATTGAGGCAAAGACGCCGTTAGTTATTTCAGGCGAGTTTCTGCCAAAAGATATTGGTTTTGTTTTGCCAGACCTTAGAACCAGGCTTGGTTCGGGGGTTAGTTTTCACCTGTATGACTTGAATGACAATGGAAAGATAAAGGTGATGAAAAACAAGGCTTTATCCATGGGGTTTGACTTGGAAGATAAGCATTTCGAGTACATTATTCATAACTATAATAGGGATTTGGCAATGCTGCTGGATCTAATCGAAAAGATAGCGTCAATTACATTTGAGACAAAGAAGAAGGTGTCGTTCTCTAATATAAAAACAGCCATGTCTATTTAATTGGCATAAATTAATTGTTGACATGTGTTCAGTCACCTGTTACTATTTGAGTGTGGGAGTGGTTTAACTACTCAGTTCCAAGGATGGGACATGAAACGCACAGCGGAGTCTTAAATTTTATTATGAAAAATTAAGTTATTAATATCCAATAAGTTTTATAAACTTTTCTGTGTCGTTACAGTACTTTAAGTATGCCATAATTTTTGGAGGGAACCAATGAAAGGTATGCAAGCATGTGCTAGTGATGAGTACAATAAATATACATCGCAATTACATGGAGTAGCATCTGCTGCAGAAGGCCAGCTATTATTTTTAAATAATAACTTACGATCAGTCCTGCTCGATAGTAGTGGCGATCTTAATCTGCGGTATTATCGTGCATCAATGATGTATGTACAAATTTTGCGAATAATATATACGATGGATAGGGTGCATTCTCTAGCCGATGGCTTTTGGAATAAAACATCTAACAATCTAAATTATGTTTCTGGTGTTGCAAATATTGATACGCACTTGTTTTTAAAGCAGGTCAAATCATCATGTAAATTTACTGATAATGCAAATTTAATGTACCGTTCTAACGGCGATATTCAAAAAGCAGAAATTAATAAAAACATTCTTAGCCAGGCTGCTTTATGGCTTAGAGAAAACAACAAGGATCTTTCTTCTGATAGCTTGGGTGCCTGTGCCGTGTTTTTTGGTGGCAGTTATGATTCTGCGATGAAATCATTATTGGAAAGCGGCGATACTGGTGGCTCTAGTGATACCAGTAAAATAATAAATGAAGACATGCACTACTCTATGCAGGCTCTTAGGGATGTGTTTACACCATTATCAAGAAGTATTGCTCCATTAAGTTCGTCTCAGCCTAAGAGCGATGCGTCTTTCAAAGATTATATTCAATCTAAAAAACTAGATGCGAATGCAAATTTAGAATTAAACAGTATCTTTGCTAAGCACTTCATGGCATTTAGAAAACCAAAAGAAGAATATGCGGAAGTTCTTAATGATCTTGAAGAAAGGAGCTTAAGTTTGGTCAGTAAAATTGGCTCTACTTATGATTGGCTGGTGCATAGTGTTTCTGAGTCATCTTTTCATTCTAAATTTGGAATTAATGAAAGAGCTGTAACCTTAAGATGGTCTGATGAGGAAAAAGAACATGTCAAAATGGAGAAAGCAATCCTGCCTTTATTAACATTTACACAAATAAGGTTTTTAAAGTCTAGTGCTAGAGATTCGATAATTGACATACAGCATAGCGAAAAAGATATGTTTTTAAGTTTTCTTCATGGTAATGAGATAAAGTTACCAGAAAAAATAAGTAAGTCAGAGTTAGCTTCTTTTGCTTTAGCATCTAAAAACCCTGGTTTTATGGAAGACTCAATGTATGAACTGTATATGGCTTTGGATAAGTTACATAAAAATTCTGAAGATAAGGCTTATTTAAAGCAGGCTTCTGACTACTTTAATTCGCCTTCATTTTTAAGTCGTTTGTATGAGATTTCAGATAAAATGGCTCATTATCAGCAAAGTGGTGATAATGAGCAATATTATGTATTGATGACGCTTTTAAAATCTATGAAGCAGTTCGCTTCAAGTGTTAGGTACATTGATAGGAGGCCAGGCTATGGTGTTCTGTCACTAGATGAGTGGAAAAGAGAGGTTTCGTGGGATGCTTCATACGAAAACTTGCAGCACCATGCTACGTTCTTCGGATCAGGTTTTGTACACTATTATAATAATTTTAATCTTCGGTCTTTGATTGCAATTGATAGGTACTCATATTATAGCACGAAGCCTCTTAATGATGTTGAATTAGCGGTGCAGCCACTTATGTATAGTAGGGCATTTATTAATTTGCCAATTGAAATGAAGTCAAAAATAATTTGTGAGTATATGCTTTTCGATGGCAATGTTCTCTGGCATAAAGAAAGTGGTGTTCTTGAACATACTTTTTCTTCATTACAAAGAGCTAATGACTTTGGTGTCTCAGAATCAATTGCGATTTCAGCTATTAAAGGTCGTGGTGATGATGTGATCATAAATGATCATAGTGCTGTTTTTGATGTGATTTCCAAGGGTCAGAATCGAGCCCTTAGAGCCTTGCTCGAAAAAGGAGTTAATCTTAAGCAAAAAAACACGAAAGGTTTGACACCCCTGCAAGAAGCTGTTCGTTTAGATAGTCTATTTTCAGTAAAGCTTATTATGAAGGAAATTTTGAAAAGAGATAAAGTGAAGGGTGGTTCTGGCAAGCATTCTCTTCCTGTTTCATTGGCTATAGAGAGTGAAAGTACAGAGGTTCTTAATTATTTTATCGATATTCTGGGTAAGGATTCTATGTCTGTAGAAAACTTACATGCTGCGGCAAAAAAACAAAGCTATAGTGTTGTTAAGTTGTTACTAGAAAATGGGTTCGATCCTGAGGCAGTAGATTCTCATGGAAAAAAAGCTATTGATTATATCGCGCCTGGTAGCAGTGATTTGAATGACCTTTTTTCTGGGAAATCTACTGATGGTGTGCCTCTTGGTGTCAGCATGAAAATGATGAATAAGGCGCTAGCGGCTAGTGGTTCTGGTAAAAGCGTTTTCAACAGAATGAAAAGCGCATTTTCTGCATGTAGTAAGGGTGTATCATCTCGTGATTTGTGGATCAGAAGAGTGTGTGTCTTGTTTTTTGTTTTAGCTATATCTTCATTTGTTTTGGCATTTATTTATCCTGTTAACTTGTTTTTAAATTTAGCATTAATCTTTAGTTATTCAGCAGTGTTTTTAGAAATGTATAAAAACAATTGTATTCTACCAACCAGTCCTAAGGTGTATGAGGTTTTGCTAGATACAAATATTTTAGGCACTAATAATGGCTCTACTAGCACAGTAAATAACTCTTTGTTTTTTTCACTAAGCAAGTCTGACGCACTGCGTGTTGACAAAGCTGATGTTGTGCCGGTCAACAAGTCAGATATAAATAGACCTGCCTTGGGAAGTAAATGTTTTAGTTCTTCTGAGCTAGGAGGCGAGGATTCGTTGCGTGGCTTAAACATGGTCAAGGTTTAGTATTTATAATAGTGAGGAGGGCTTATTTTGATTAAAAATTTTATATCAGAGGTATCCGACTTTATAAAGGATGGTCCTAGCGATTACAGAATTTCTGAAGTTTTTGCAGGGATTATAAAAATTTACAATAGTAATATTTCAAATGTTAATGTTGATAGTGTTTGTACTGAAATATCATCTTTATTATGTGTGGGCGTCTCTAGTGAAGATGAAATTAAGGTTTTAAATGATTTTTTCGTGAAAGAAGATTCGGAGATATTTTTAAATAAGCTAAATTCACTTCTGCTTAAAGAAGAGAGTTTTGGTCTTAATGTTGAAGAGCTTTCTAATGAGCAGCTTCATGATTTGCAGGTTAATTTTCAGATATTGTCAAATTTAAGGCGTGCAGTATTGGCAGGCCATAAAAATATGTTTTTTAAGAAAACTGGCTATTATGATATTCATCTTGGATGTAGCGAAGAAGAGCTTTCTGTAATAGCTAAGAAAATTGATTTAGAGATATTAAGCTTTTTAAAGGCATCGGGAATTGGTCATAATGTTTTGTTCAGAAGAGTTGTTAGCGGTTTTAATTATGATCTTTATGGTTTTGCGCAGAAATACAAAGCTATTGCCCTTGTTTTTTACGTAGCCTTAGTTGCAGCCAGTATCTACATTGGCATTTTATCTGGGCATATGTTTTCTTTAGCTGTTTTTTCGACGTTAGTATTTGCTGTTTTTAGTGTTTATTCAATTTATGAGGTTTTATTTGACTTGGGTTCTAAGGGGGGTAATTCAGTAGGGGTGTTTCATGATGCCAATGGTGGGGGGCTTAACTTTGCTCAGTCTGTCGTAGCAGCTCATAAATGTTCTGATACCAGAGTCTCAAGTTACATGGACATGTTGAAAGAAGAGGATGAATCTTTATACAATTCAGAAACAGATACTTATATTTCAGACTATTCAGATTTAGAAAAATCTCCTGGAATTTATTAAACATTAATTTTTAAGGATAATTCTGCTATTCTTTTTCCCATAGCTATGCAAATATTTTTCTCATCAGTGTCTAGTTCTCTGCCACTATCGTTCCCTGCCAGATGAGATGGCCCATATGGTGTTCCCCCTGATTTGGTGCTTCCCAGAGAGGCTTCGGAGTAAGGGATTCCTGATAAAATCATGCCGTGGTGGAATAGAGGAAGCATCATGCTAAGGATGGTGCTCTCCATGCCGCCATGTAGGCTGCCGGTTGAGGTGAAGCACCCTGCTGGCTTCCCTATTAGTTTGCCATTAAGCCAAGTTGAGGCGGTTTGATCAATGAAGTGTTTTAAAGGTGAGGCCATGTTTCCAAATCTGGTTGGGCTTCCTAGGATAAGTCCGCTACAATTTTCTAAGTCTTCAATGGTTGCATATGGAGCTCCTGCATTTGGAATTTTAGGAGTAGACTCAGTGTCAGTTGCTAATTTTAATTCTGGTACAGTGCGCAGGCGAGCTTCAATGCCTTCGATGCTGTCTACCCCGTGACAAATTTTCTTTGCCATTTTACAGGTGTTGCTAGTTTTGCTGTAGTACAAAACAAGAATATATTTTTCTGCCACAAATTTTCTCCGTTGACCTTAGAAAAATATAATATTATCTTATCGTTGTTTTATATTCAATAATGTTCGAATATAATTTATACTTCAAAAGTATTTATTAGGGAATATATGTAATGTTGAGCGCTTTCATTAAATTGTATAGAAATTTTTTATTTTGTTGTGGACATACTCGTAATGTTGATTGCATGGGCAGGGCTGCAATTTTATCTTTCACAAGTATGTTTTCATTGGTTCCACTATTGGTCCTTAGTGTAACATTGATAGACTTTTTACTAGGTGCTGATTTAGTTGGCAGGAAATTAGAGGATTTTTTATTGGCGCATTTATCAGTTATAAATGTAGATGAAGTTAGTAATTACATGCGCACTTTTATTAGGCAAGCTAGTGACTTGTCTCATTTGGGTTTTTTGTTTTTGTTTATATCTAGTCTATTGCTTTTCCTAGAAATAGAAACTTCTTTTGATATGGTATGGAGAGTTGGTAAAAAAAGACATGGTTTGGTTAGCACATTAGTACATAGTTTTTTACTTATATTACTTCCCTACCTTTTTGGTTCTATTATTCTACTAGAATATTATTTGCCATTTATATCATCTTATTTTAATTTGACAGGAGGGTTTTTCTCCAATTTTTTAGCTTTTCCTGTTGCTGTATGTGTTTTTTCATTGCTTTATAAGGTAATACCTAGTTGTTATGTGTCTATTAAGTCTTCTTTTTATGGAGGTGTTGTAGCTGCTACTTTATTTGGTGTTTTTAAAAAAATGTTCATATTCTATTTTTCTTATTTTACTAGTTATACCGTTCTATATGGTGCTTTATCTGTTTTACCAATTTTTATGTTATGGTTGTATTTTTCTTGGTTAATAATTTTATTTGGTGCTGTTGTTTGTTTTGTGAGTAGTGATCAGGCATGAAAAAATATATTTTACTATATCTACACAGTTTAATATCAGTCGCTTTTGCTGTACAAGTAGATATAACTGGTGCTGAATCAAATAAAATAATTGGCCTGTTGAAATCAGGGCAGGTTGAAATAGGCGAGACTATTTCAGCTATTTCAAGAAGGTATAACGTTGGTTATGATGAGGTCATCGACGCAAATCCCAATTTAAATTTAGCTACAATGGTTTCTGGAGATGTTTTAGTTATACCTAGTAAACATATGGTTCTTGCTAGGCCTCATAAAGGCATTGTTGTTAATTTGCCTGAAAAGAGGATGTATCATTATAAAAAAGGCCTTAAGGAAATTACAACTTACCCAGTTGGTGTTGGTGAGATTGGTTGGGATACTCCTATGGGTGCGATGACCATTATAGGTAAGCGCAAAAATCCTACTTGGTATGTTCCTAATTCAGTTTGGGAAAAAAATTCTAAGCAAGGCATAACTTTGCCAAAAGTTGTGGCGCCTGGATTAGATAACCCACTTGGTAGTAGAGCTATGCGCTTATCTTCACCTTCATATTTGATCCATGGTACAAATGAGCCCGAAGGTGTCGGTCAGCGAAGTACTGCTGGTTGTATTAGCTTGTACCCAGAAGATATAGTTAAGCTATATAAAAACACCCCAATAGATACTTTGGTTACTGTTGTTGATGAAGATTTGAAATGGTATGTTAGTTCTGAAAAAATATGTGTAGAAGTGCATAACCCTCTTAAGATTTTAGGTGAGCAAGGAAAGGGTTTGAAAAACGATGACAGAAGAAAAATGCAGAGAGCCAAATTTATGTATTTGGCAAGTAAGTATAGCATTGTAAAGAAAGATCAAAATTACTGGAAAAGTATACAGGAAGACCTTTTGGGTGTTCCCCAGTGTGTTTTATTAGAAAAAGGAAGTGTTTTATGAGAGTTCAGATTAAAATTCTAAATAAAAAAATAGGTGATAGTATTGATTTGCCAAGGTATGCAACATCAGGTTCTGCAGGCATAGATTTAAGGGCATGTTGTGATAGTGACGTGTCTATTGCTCCAGGAAAAACTGTAATGATTGGGACTGGCATTGCTATTTATATTGGCGACCCTGATTATGCGGCAATGATATTGCCTCGATCGGGCCTAGGCCACAAGCATGGTATTATACTTGGCAATACTATAGGGCTTATAGATTCAGACTATCAGGGTGAGCTAAAGGTTTCTTGTTGGAATAGGGGGGATAGTCCGTACACCATAAAAGTGGGAGAGCGTTTCGCTCAGTTAGTTTTTACTAGAGTGTATCAAAGTGAAATGGAGATTGTATCCGATTTTAAAAGCTCTGCAAGAGGGTCTGGTGGCTTTGGTAGCACTGGTACTGATAAAGTTTTAGAGGAGATATCTGGTGAGTAAATATAAAATAAATCCATCCCCAAAGCGTGGTGTTTTTCGAGCATATGATATTAGAGGTATAGTTGATGATGGTATAGATGAAAATATTTTGTATACAGTTGCTTTGGCATTAGCTTCAAAAATAAAAAAAACTGGGAATTTGAGTGTGGCAGTGGGTCGTGATGGTCGCATTTCAAGTCCTAAGCTGTGTGATGCCCTTATTATGGGGTTGTTAGATAGTGGTTGTGATGTCGTTTATGTTGGTGAAGTCCCATCTCCCGCACTTTATTTTGCTACTCACCACCTTGATGTCGGGTCTGGGTTAATGTTGACAGGCAGCCATAATCCTAAAAATTATAATGGTTTAAAAATGGTAGTTGCTGGCAAAAGTTTAACAGAGGCAGAGATATTAGATTTATATGACACCATAACCAAGAACAAATTTTCCTTTGATAGAGTTGGAAAGTTAAGTGACTTTGATATTTTATCGCCTTACAGAACTGAAATAAAAAGCAGAGTTAATTTAAAAAAACCACTAAAAGTTGTAATTGATTGTGGTAACGGTGTTGCTGGTAATATAGCGCCAGATGTTTTTACAGACCTAGGTTGTGACCTGGTAAATTTATACTGTGATGTTGATGGCAATTTCCCAAACCACCACCCGAATCCAAGTGTTGCTGAAAATTTAACTGATTTAATTGCCGCTGTGAAATTGCATGATGCTGATATTGGTCTTGCATTTGATGGTGATGCGGATAGATTGGGGGTTGTAACTAACACTGGTAAGATTATTTGGCCAGATAGATTGATGATGCTCTATAGTAAGGATTTACTTAGTCGTGATCCAGGGGCAAAAATTGTATTTGATGTCAAATGCAGTAGTTTTTTAAGTGATGTTGTTGCAAAGTTCGGTGGCAAGCCTATTTTGTGGCGTACGGGCCACTCAGTTTTAAAGGCAAAAATGATTGAGGAAGAGGCTGCGCTTGCTGGAGAAATGAGTGGTCATATTTTCTTTCGTGAAAACTGGTATGGATTTGATGATGGAATTTATTCTGGAGCTAGGTTGTTACAGATTTTATCCGCGAGTGAAAAATCTATAGATGAAATTTTTCTTGATTTCCCTGAGGGCAAAAATACTCCAGAAATTTTAATTCCTATAGAGGATAGTAAAAAATTCATTTTTATGGAAAGGTTATTAAGTGAGGCTAAATTTACGAATGCTTCGATTAATAAAATAGATGGTTTAAGAGTGACATTCTCACATGGTTGGGGGTTGGTTAGAGCTTCAAACACAACTCCATCTCTTACCTTGCGTTTTGAGTCAAGTACCGAGACTGGTATGTTAGAAATACAAAATGAAATATGTGATTTATTATTAAATGTAGATCCTGAGTTAGACTTGTCTGCGATAAAAGGCTATGCTGGTGCGTAGCCTTTTGTTTTAATAATGTCATTTGAATATTTTTTTGTTACTGTTAAGGTATATGTATAGATAAGGAGAGTTATATGGATGCAAGCATTTTTTGGCTTATTTTGGCCATGTCTTTGTTGATAGTTGAAGCTTTAACTTTAGGCATATTTATGTTGTTTTTTGGTTTTGGAGCTTTTATCACTGGGATGCTGCTATATGTGGTTCCGCTTAGCTTTGAAGCTCAAATTATCATTTTTTTGAGTATTTCGATTGTTTTGTTATTGCTTATGAGAAACAGTATGCGTGTCTGGATTAATGGCAGGCGTAACAAAGAGGTTGTTTCCGATAATATTGAAGATGTATTGGGGAGGCATGGCGCTGTGGTTGAAGCAATAAACCCACCTAAATATGGTTTGGTGGATATGAATGGCACAAATTGGCAGGCAGCAGCTGATGGTCCTATTGCTAAGGGTGCGGCAGTTGAAGTTGTAGGTAGGGATAATTTGGTTCTCAAAGTGACCGAAATATCGTCTTAATTATGTAGATAAGGGAGTATGTATCATGGATTTTTTATTTTTATTTTTTGTTGCTTTAACTGTAACAATATTTGTAAAGACTATCATAATAGTGCCACAAAGAGAGGCATATATTGTTGAAAGGCTGGGGCGTTATTACACTACTCTTTCTGCAGGTTTCCATATATTATTGCCATTTATTGATAAGCTTTCATATAAGCACTGTTTAAAAGAACAGGCAATGGAAGTTTCATCTCAGGTATGTATCACAAAAGATAATATAGCAGTAGAGGTCGATGGCATTCTTTATTCACAGGTAGTTGATCCTAAGGCAGCATCATATGGTATAAATAACTATCAATATGCAACATCTCAAATAGCACAAACAACTATGCGAAGTGTGATTGGTAAAATGGACCTGGATAAAACATTTGAGGAGCGTGACTTAATAAATAAAGCAATTGTTGCTGCCGTAGATGGTGCTTCTGAGCCTTGGGGCGTTAAAGTTACTCGTTATGAAGTTAAAAATATTGTGCCGCCAAAAAGTATAAAAGATGCTATGGAAAAACAAATGAGGGCTGAGCGAGAAAAGCGAGCTTTAATAGCTGAATCTGAAGGTGATAAGCAGGCAAAAATAAATAGAGCTGAAGGAGAAAAACAAGAATTAATAAAACATGCAGAAGGAAAGGCTTTTGAAATAGCTACTGTTGCAAATGCTACTGCAGAGGGTATTGAGGCTGTAGCGAGATCTATTGGTGAGAAAGATGGTCTTGAGGCTGTGAATCTGCGTGTTGCTGAGAAATATATAAATCAATTTGGCAATATTGCTAAAGAAGGTAATACTTTAATTATACCTGCCAACCTTGCTGATATAGGTGGTACGGCAGCAAGCTTGATGTCGGTTATTAAAAAAATAAATAAAGATGACAAGGCTTAATATATATTGTTGACTTCTTTTTATATAAAATTTACTATTGGCCTAATTATGTTAATTTTTAGGTGTATAAAATGAAGAAAATTTGTGTAATATTGCTATTTATATATAAGTCTGTATGTGCTCAGGTTTTTACTATAATTAATGAGTCTAGCTGTGATTTAGATGAAAAATCATCTTTTGCCTCTGTTGGTGTGTTCATTAAAGAAGAGCCTAAGCATATATCTTCGCATTCATCTGAAAGTGTAATTGTAGATGACGGTGGGCTCTATAGTGGTACTGATGAATACTTCTTTGGATCATATTTTAATATTATTTGTAATTCTAAAAATGATGGTGTTTTTAGTTTGAAAATAGGTGAAAACAAATATAGCTCATATATAAGCTCGAATAATGTAAGTTTTCCCAGTGGCGATTTCAGGTATGCGGCAATAGTTTTAGTTGATCATAAAAAATAAATTATAGACTTAATATGGCTGTGTTTAGAGTTTTTTCAGCAGCTTTGCGGTAACTTTTATTTTTTTGTGGCGTGCCATTAATCAGGATGACAAAGGCATAGTCGCTAGTTAGTGTTGAGAAAAACCCAGCCATATTATAAACGCCGGTCATGCTACCCGTTTTTGCATGTACTTGTCCTATAAGTGCTGGGCTGTTAACCCAGGCTAATGTCCCGTCTATGCCTGCTAGTGGAAGCCCTTTTGTAATAGTTTCCCTATGTTTTTTACTGTTATTTATTTGCTTTAAAAGATATATTATTTGTTTAGCAGACATTAAATTATACCTAGATAATCCCGAGCCATCTTGTAGCTGGCTGTTGCTAAATGGCAATCTTTCTTTCGTTAGAATATAGCTTATTGCATCATGCCCATTTTGCCATGATCCAGGCTCGTTAAAAGTCATTTGCCCTGTTTTTTTAAATAGACTTTCTGCGATTAAATTATCGGACTCTTTTAACATTGTTGTTACTATTTTTTCTAGATTTTGTGACTTATGTTTAGCAAGGTTCTTCTTATCATTACTTTTCGTTTGATTAAAAACTACATTTCCATTAAGACCTATTTGAACTTCTTTTAGTATCTTTTTTATCTTTATTATTGTGTTAGAGCTGGGGTCATGTGCTGCTATTTTGATGCTTTGATTTGCAGAATTTTTATTTATGCAGCCAGTAAGAAAGTAATAATTTGGATTATTTCGTTTAAACGTAAGGCTGCATTTTTGTTTGGGGTCACTGTTCGTGTATATATTATGGTATACAGGTTGATCAAGCTTATCATCAAGTTTAAAGTGTGCTTGGTAGTTGTCTTTAGTATTTGGCCATATATGTGCAACTGCACAGTTTCCATCTATTATTGTTGTTGCAATTGGCGCAGCATAGCAATCATCTAGTTCATCCCACATCCAGCCAGGGCCATAATTTTGGTTGTCAAAGTCTTTATTATTTATGTATATATTTCCGTCTATGTTGTCTATCTTGTCTTTTTTAATTTTTTGAAGCATAGATTTTAAATCATAACTTGTTAACGTGGGGTCTCCAGAAAAATTAAACCACAGGTTCCCATTTAACGTTCTCTTGTGTATTTGTCCTTGGTAGCTAACATCTGTAGTGAATTTAAAGTTTTCTCCTAGTATAGTTAGTGCAGCATATGCTGTTGCAAGCTTTTGGATGCTCGCTGGTATGAAGAGGGTATCTGTATTGTTTTTTACTATGTCTATTTTGTTTTTTAAATCATAAATATATATACTTGTATTGGCACTGCTTAATTTTTTTATATCAGTTTGCAAGTCTGAGCTATTGCAGTTGGCATATGCGGTTAATGTCAGTAAAATTATGTTTTTTATCAGAGAGTTCAATGTTTTCTACCAAAATAAAGTAAGAATTATAGTTTATTTTTTTATATAAATATACCTGTAATGATGTAGTTGTTTTAATTAGGATAACATTTTTTTGCGGGAAAAAGAGTAACTCCTTGTAAATCCTGTAAAAAATAAATACTTTAAAATCAACAGGATGCAGGGCCTCTGTTTGTATCATGTTGATAAAGAAAGAAAAAGCTTGACTTGGGTGTGCAAGTTGTTATATTATAACAATATTGTTAATCATCGTAATATGGAGGTTCATGATGACAAACTCAAATACTAGCTTTGCTAGAACAGAAACTACTACGCCTACTCAATCTCGTGCTACAGTAATCAGGACGGTTACCAGAAGCAGTCTAAATGTAAGAAAACCATCTAACTTAAGTCCATCTCAAGTTAAGTGTACAAATAGACAAGGGAATGCTGCAGGCCTATTAAATACAAATCGTATAGACACACCTGTCCAAACTTCTACAACTAGCGCCACGCTACCTGCTAGCCCAAATTTTTCAGAGGCAGCCAATGCATCACCAAAATCACTGGATATCAATAGAGCTACCGAGCTCTATAATAGCCATACAAATTTGGTTGTAAAGTCAGTAGAGGATTCCTCTGCTTTCTATGCGAAAGCTTTTGGGTGGGAGACTATTAAAAAAACAAGTTCTGCTGCAGTAATGCAGTATAAAAACTTTACTTTTTACTTGGTCGCAGAGACTTGTGTTTCTGAATATTTTGGTTACGCAGCAGTTAGTCCGCAAACAAGTGGGCATTCACCATCTATGACAACTACACTGTTATGTGATGATGTTTCTGCCACGTGGGATATGGCTATTCAGTTAGGAGCTATTCCAGTTAAGTCTCCTTTCAGAAAAGATAATGGAAGCTGTTGCGCAACACTAGTTGGGCCAGATAATTACATTTGGTTTATAACTGATAGTAATAATTTCTTCTGCTAATATTTAGATTTAAAAAAGGTCAGGTTTTGCTTGGCCTTTTTTATTTATCTGAGCTGCGAACCCATGTTACTGGAGCTGCGCTTATTAATGCAGCATTGTATATAAAAGGCTCCGGAATATTTGTGTCTTTATTTAAGCATGAAATATTGTAGGTGTTTGGTTTACTACCTTTCTTTATATACCGTAACATTTTTTTCTTGTCATATGTTTCAATAATACAGGTCTTATTTACAAGTTTCTCAATTGACTTTCCGGTTCTTTTTATGCCCGCAAGCAACACACCTTCTTTATATAATGGACTCATGGAGTCATCTATAACTGAAAAATTAACTGCATCTTGATTTAAACTTTGAAACAGTTTTAGCTGTGCCTTGATAAGTTCTTCTTCAGGGGCGCTATTTAGGTTTTTTACTGGTATTGATTTTTTTGTTGATGTGTCAGTTATTGCTGGACTATTTCCTACTCCATACATCAGCCACTCAAAAGAGCAAAATATGCCTTCAGAGCTTAGTGCGTGTATCATTGTATGGGCTCCTTTTTCAGTAAGTCCACCAAATCTAGCAGTTTCCCAGTTTTGTAGTGTTCCTTGGGACATGTTGTATTTTTCAGAAAAAGCTTTTCTTGAATAATGGGTAATTTTACGCATTTTTTTTAGTCTTGCAGCCCTTAGTAGTTTTTGTTCTGGGGAATGATTCATGTTTTGCACCACCTTGTGAGTTATTTCTTACAAATATATAATCCCTAGCCTCTATGAAGCTCGTTGCGCACATAGTATGCTTTGCCTACGCTTTTACGCTAAAGGTAGCGGTTTTTAAAATAGCTATCTTATAGTTGATAACATAACATGCTTATAATTACATTAGAAGTTTTTTTAAGATTTTTTATTAATATATAAATATACAGTATAAAATTAAAAATGGTGCCATATGGAAAAGAATACGATACAGCTTGTATCTGAATATGTTGTATTTAAAGATAAAGTGTCAATACCGATGTTTGCTAAAAATTCTGGCTTGTCAAAACAGACAATTTATAGGGCTCTGGCTGGTAGAGAGGTTTCTGCAAGAACGGCATTAAAAATAACGCGTTACTTTTGCCACTTGCGTAAACAGCATTCACTAAGGCCTAAAGGTTAGGGCTTCTGTTATATGTTCTTTCTCAATGATGTCGCTATTGTGTAGGTCAGCTATTGTGCGAGCTACTTTTAGTATTCTATGGTAGCTGCGTGCTGATATTTGGATATTATTTGTTATCTCATATAGAAAGTTTTCAGTAGATGTTGAAAAATTACAATATTTATTTATATCACTAGAAGAAATTTTTGCGTTTTGTATTCCCTGTCTTGCTATTTGCTTTTTATAGGCCTGATCAATATCTTGCTTTGTAAAAACAGTTTTAGTTTTCTCTGGATTCGTTCTTATCAGTTTTTTTGTGTCAATTTTGTGCATTTTAACAAATAAATCTATTCTATCTAGTATAGGCCCGCTTAATTTTGCGTTATAGCTTTGGATTGCATTTTCACTGCATTTGCAATTACTTCCTGCTATTTTATGGTAGCCACATGGGCAAGGGTTGGTTGTGGCGATAAGTTGAAAGCTGGCCGGAAACCTTGTTTTATAGCTGCTTCTTGAGATGTTTACATAGCCATCCTCCAGTGGCTGTCTAAGACAGTTTATGGTTGCTCTGGAAAATTCAGCTAACTCATCTAAAAATAAAATTCCATTATGAGCATATGTTATTTCTCCAGGTTCAGGTGGATTGCCACCCCCTACTAACGCTGCACTTGATATGGTGTGGTGTGGGCTTCTAAAAGGCCTAGAGCCATAGTTATAACTTGATTGGTTGTCGAGCTCTTGTAAGATTGCAAGCTCAATTATTTCTTGCTTGGTTAGTGTTGGCATTAATCCTGGCATAGTTTTAGCTAGCATTGACTTGCCGACTCCAGGAGGACCAGTAAGAAGAGCGCTGTGACCGCCAGCTGCAGCTAATGCAGCTGCTATTTTGGCTTGATTCTGATCAATTATGCTCTCAATAGATATATGTTGATGGTTGTCTCTATCAAATCTGGCTGTACTTGCTTTTATATACTCAATTTTTTTAGTTCCTGATAAATGGGCACAAATATCACCAAGGTTAATTACCGGAATTGATTCTAGTTGTAGTATTCTACTTATTTTATAACAGTTTTCAGTAGCTGAAACTGGTGTTCTACCTGATTTATTGGCTGCTTGAGCTAGTGCGAGACCCACTGGAATTGTCTTTATTTCACCCTGCAGTCCGAGCTCACCAAAAAATTCATACATCTCTAGGTTGTTGCATGACAGTTGTGCTGAAGCGATTAAAATCCCTATGGCTATTGCCAGATCATAATGACTGCCGCGCTTTGGTAGGTCAGCTGGG
>Ga0066610_10000379_pt1 | contig 31345 bp, 27 predicted proteins | sample SaaInlV_DNA_165m_FD_60375 | JGI IMG/M metagenome (GOLD analysis project Ga0066610, IMG submission 60375) | Marine microbial communities from expanding oxygen minimum zones in the Saanich Inlet - SI075_LV_DNA_165m | ecosystem: Environmental > Aquatic > Marine > Unclassified | place: British... | reverse complement strand
CAGGGATATGTGGAAATTCCTCAATTGCGGCTAATATTAGGTGACGCAAAAATCTAGGTCCAGCATATGCTCTAGCCCCAGCTGAAGCTTGAACAATCACTGGTGAATTAGTTTTATCAGCAGCCACCATAATGGCACGCATCTGCTCTAAATTATTCACATTAAATGCAGGAACTCCGTAAGAGTTTTCTGCTGCATGGTCTAACAATTGTCTAAGTGTAATTAAGGCCATAAAAGACTCCCTTGTTATTTATAAATCATTCAACAGTTACAATTTTCATTGCATTAGAACGACCGCTAACACCAATAATATCCCCTCTAGTGATCATTACTTGATCGCCAGATTTCAATATATTTTGTTCGCGTAAAGTGGTTAAAATTTCTCTTATTACTTGCCAACGTTCATGCTTGGTTACATCAAAATCAACAGGGTAAACTCCTCGATATAAAGTCATTTTCCCTCTAGACCTCTTATATCGGCTTATACCATATATTGGTATTTCTGAACGGATCCTTGACATCAATAAAGGTGTAGTACCAGTTTCGGTAAGTGAAACAATAGCGTTTATTTTATAATGATTTGCCGTATACATGGTTGCCATTGCAATAGCTTCATCAACCCTGCTGAAAGTAGATTCAATGCGGTAATGTGAGGTTTTGGCAATAACTTGACTCTCTGCAGCCAAACAAACAGCATTAACTGCTGCAATGACTTTGTGTGGATATTTACCAACAGCAGTCTCTGCTGATAACATTACGGCATCAGTACCATCTAATACTGCATTAGCAACATCTGAAACTTCAGCACGAGTAGGAATTTGATTATCAATCATTGACTCCATCATCTGTGTAGCAGTGATTACTGATTTGTTTAATTCTCGAGCATGATGGATTAAATCTTTCTGTACTCCAGGAACTTCTGCAAAACCTATTTCAACACCAAGATCACCTCGAGCCACCATGATAGCATCAGCACAATTGATAATATCATGAATATTCTCTAAAGCTTCTTTACGCTCTATTTTGGCAATAATTCCAATAGTATCATCACCTGCTAGCTCTTTAGTTTGTATAATATCTTGAGCATTCCTCACAAATGATACCGCGATGTAATCAGCTTCTATTTCTTTTGCAAAAATTATATCTTGAATATCTTTCTCTGTTAGAGTTGCAGCTGATATCCCTCCTCCCTTTAGATTGATACCTTTGTGGTTACTCAACTCTCCGCCAACAACAACACGAGTATGCACAACATCATCTACTATATTTTCTACTTGTAAAGTCAGCCTACCATCGTCAAGCAAAAGAATGTCTTCAGGCTTTACATCATTAGCTAGCTGATAATAATCCAACCCCACCTTAGTTTTATCACCAGCACCTGGCAATATAGATGGATCTAAAACAAATTTATCACCTTTTCGTAAAACTACCTTATTACTTACAAAACTTGATATTCTAACTTTTGGTCCTTGTAAATCTACTAATACGCCAACATTTAATGAATGTTTCTTAGCAATTTGTCGGACCAAATGCACGCTGTGCTCATGTTGTTTTAAATCACCATGAGACATATTTACTCTTATTAAATCAACACCAGCGGTTATTAATTGCTCTAATTTATCAAAATCATCAGATGCTGGTCCTAATGTTGCAATAATTTTTGTTCTACGTAATGTCACCATTTCACCTTATGTTGTAATTGGCTGATTTGCTAGTTCAATTGCTGCAATAACTGGCAACTCAATACCCTCAAGATATTCAAGTAATGCTCCGCCACCAGTTGAAATATAATTTATGTCTTCGCTAACTGCAAAACTCTCAATTGCCGCAATTGTATCCCCTCCGCCAGCCACAGAAAATGCTAAAGAAATTGCAATAGCTTTTGCTAGCTTTTCTGTACCCGTAGCAAAAGGTTTAAATTCATTTGCCCCAAGAGAACCATTCCATAAAATGGTTTTCGCTTTAGCCACTAATTCTAGTACTGGATGTAAAGATTCAGGCCCAATATCTAAAATCTTCCAAGGAGCTTCAACATTATCTACTGGTACAATCATTGTTGTTGCAGTATTACTTAATTCATCACCAACAATAACATCTATCGGCAACACAATTTGAGTACTTTGTTGTTTCGCTATATTTAAAAGCCTCTTTGCCTCTTGAACAAAATCAATCTCATATAATGAATTACCGACATTATATCCTTGTGCTGCTAAAAAAGTATTTGCCATACCACCACCAATAATCAAATGATCAACTTTGGTAATAATATTTTCTAATACTTTAAATTTCGTAGATACTTTAGCACCCCCAATGATTGCGACCATTGGTGACGCTGGCTCATTCATGATTTTTTTAAGATTTTCTAATTCATTTTCAAATAGAGGCCCAATCACTGATGTTCTAATAAATTTGCTGATTCCAACTGTCGATGCATGAGCTCGATGTGCACAAGCAAAAGCATCCATTACAAACACATCAGCAAAGCTTGCCATCTTTTTTGATAACTCAAAATTATTACTTGTTTCTCCAGATAAAAATCTCACATTTTCACAAATGTTAATCATTCCAGATTGTAATTCAAACCCATTAATCCAGTCTCGATGAAAGATAACTTCAGTACTAATAAGTTTATTTAATGCCTCGGCAACTGGTGCTAAGCTATATGTATCATGATCATCAATAGACTTTGGCCGCCCCAGGTGCGATAAGAGCATCACTGTCGCACCTCGAGCTATCAAAATTTTCAAAGTAGGTAAAATCGCTTTAATTCTAGCAATGTTACTAATTTTTCCATTGAACATAGGTACATTAAGATCAACTCGCAATAAAACTTTCTTCCCTGCGATATCTATAGTATCTAAACCAGGCAATCCCATTTTTTAAACTCGCATCATTGCAGTGGCTGTATCTAACATCCTATTTGAAAAACCCCATTCATTATCATACCAAGACAAAATTTTCACTAGATTGCCAATAACCCTAGTTTGAGTTTTATCAAAAATTGAAGATGCTGGATTATGATTAAAATCACAAGAGACTAATGGCAAATCATTTATTTCCAAAATACCTTTTAAATCACCACTAGCTGCATTTTCTACAATTGAGTTTACTTCAGCAACACTAGTATCTCGGCCTGCTGTAAACGTTAAATCTACAACAGATACATTTAATGTTGGAACACGCATGGCAAATCCATCTAACTTGCCAACCAATTCTGGCAATACTAATCCTACTGCAGTCGCAGCACCGGTGTTTGTTGGGATCATAGAGTGTGCAGCAGCTCTAGCTCTCCGTAAATCTGAATGGTATACATCAGATAAGACTTGATCATTAGTGTATGAATGAATTGTAGTCATTAACCCGGACTTAAGTCCTAGCTCTTCATGCAAAGGTTTTACTAATGGCGCTAAACAATTCGTAGTACAACTAGCATTAGATACAATTAAATCATTTGAAGATAATGTATTATGGTTTACCCCATAAACAATAGTAGCATCAACATCATTACCAGCGGGTGCAGATATTAGTACTTTTTTTGCTCCGGCACGAATATGACCTTGTGATTTAGTTTTTGAGGCAAATGCACCAGTACATTCAAATACTATATCTATATCTAATTTTTCCCAAGGCAATTTACTTGGATCTCTTTCACACAGTAGAATAACACTTTTACCATCACATTCTATCGTATCTTCAGTATGGCTAACATCAAAGTTAAACCTACCATGAGTAGTATCATACTGTAGCAAGTGGCTATGAATATCCGCATCCCCAAGACTATTAATAGCAACTATTTGAAATTCATTTGTTCGTGAATTTTCAAAAATAGAACGAAAAATGCATCTTCCTATCCTACCAAAACCATTTATAGCGACTCTAATTGCCATTATATTCCTCCAATTTTATACTGAACACGTTTCAAGTTTGCTTAAAACGCAAGATTCTATTTTTGATATTAAATTTTCCACAGTGATCCCTTTAGTCTTATACATTATATCTCCTGGGGCCGAATCTCCAAATTCATCGATACCAACAACTCGCCCACTATGACCAACCCATCTATACCAGTAATTACTATGACCAGCTTCAATAGCAACTTTTGGCTTATCCGTTAATACTGATTTTTGGTATTTCTCTGATTGTTGTGCAAATATTTCAGCACATGGCATTGATACGACTCTAATGCCCACCTTTTTAGTATGATAATTTTGTGCTGCAGCCATAGCTATTTCAACTTCAGAACCGGTAGCAATAACTACCACTTGAACTTTATCACCAAAATCTCTAACGACATAACCACCTTTAGCAATAATTTGTGGATCTACTACCTGCCTATCAATTACCCCTAGTTTTTGCCTAGATAACGCTAACACACTAGGATGTTCACTTGCTTGCAATGCTTCACACCAGGAAACAGTTGTCTCTAAGGCATCACATGGACGCCACACATGTAAATTGGGAATAATCCTCAGTGATGCTAGGTGCTCGATTGGCTGATGTGTTGGCCCATCCTCACCTAAACCAATTGAGTCATGCGTCATAACATAGATAACTCTTTTCCGCATCAAAGCACTTAGACGAATGGCATTCCTTGCATAATCAGAAAAAACTAAAAATGTGCCAGCATAAGGTATATATCCACCATGAAGTGCAAGACCATTCATAATAGCTGACATGCCAAATTCACGCACACCATAGTATATATAATTACCAGAAAAATCTTCTTTAGTAATAGCTTTACTATTAGCATGCAACGTCAAATTAGATCCAGTTAAATCTGCTGATCCACCTAAAAGCTCTGGTAAATTTTTACCTAGTTCATTTAAGACATCTTGCGAAGCTTTCCTAGTTGCAACTTGCGAACTAACATTTATGACTTTATTATAAGCATTATGCTCATATCCATCAGGTAATTTACCAGCGATTCTGCGCAATAGCTCTGTTGCTAATTGAGGATTATTTCTTTTATAAATATCAAATTGTTTTTGCCATGCATTTTGCATTTCACTGCCTGTAGCACGCGCATCCCATACAGTTCTAATTTCTTCTGGAATATAAAACTCGTCATGCTCCCAGCCAAGTTGCCTCTTGGTCAAAATCACCTCATCCTTTCCAAGTGGACTGCCATGAACTCCTGCACTGCCAGCTTTGTTAGGAGAGCCATAACCGATTATAGTTTTGCAACAAATTAATGTTGGTTGGCTTTGATTACTTTGAGCCTCAATTATTGCTTGCTCTACTTGAGTATGATCATGGCCATCAATGTTATCAATTACTTGCCAATTGTATGCTGCAAATCGGGCTGGAGTGTTTTCAGAGAACCATTTATCAATTTTACCATCAATAGAAATACCATTCTGATCCCAGAACACTATCATTTTGCCAAGGCCAAGCGTCCCAGCTAGTGAACAAACTTCATGTGAGATTCCTTCCATCAAACATCCATCACCAACAAAACAATACGTATGATGATCAATAATCTCTACTTCTTTATTAAACACACTCGCAAGATTTTTTTCCGCAATTGCCATACCTACTGCATTAGCCAACCCCTGTCCTAGCGGCCCTGTTGTCGTCTCGACACCAGGGGTACAACCAACTTCTGGATGCCCAGGCGTCTTTGAGTGTAGCTGTCGAAATTGTTTTATATCTTCAATAGATATGTCATAGCCAGTAAGGTGCAACAGCGCATAGAGCAGCATTGAGCCATGCCCGTTCGATACCACAAACCGATCTCTATTTAGCCAATTAGCGTCGCTAGGGTTGTGTTTGAGGAAACTACTAAATAATACTTGCGCAATATCTGCCATTCCCATTGGCATACCAGGATGACCTGAATTTGCCTTTTGAACTGCATCTATACTCAGCGCTCTAACTGCATCAGCTAGTTTTTTCCTAGACACCATACCGTTTCTCCTTAATTTATAAAGCTGACAAATTATTGTTAGTTTATTTGCCAGAAATTGTACCAAAAAGGGCTAACAGAGTATAATTCATGCCTCAATTTTGAAATGGTGATAAATAATGTCGCAAGTATGGCTAGGAGTATTGTGGAAAATAATTTCCTGCACATGCTTTGCTATTGTTAATGGATTAGTTCGATATCTATCCAGTGATAGCTTTTCTTCAGATGCCACACCTACTTATGTGGTAATGCTATATCAAAATTTAATTGCCACTCTAATTTTATTACCAGTTTTACTTACAAAAACAAATTTTAACGTCAAAAAAATACTGGCTACCAAACAACCTTATTTGCATTTTGCTCGTGTGCTAACCGCAGTATGCGGGATAGGACTATGGTATCTAAGCTTAAAGTATATGCAAATGACTCAAGTAATTGCTATTAGTTTTATCGCACCAATAATAACTATTATGGGCTCAACAATATTTCTTCACGAGAAACTGAGCTGGCCTAGATGCCTTGCTATAACCTTAAGTATCATTGGTGGATTTCTGATCTCTAGACCTGATCGAGGTATTATAGGTCTTGATTTTAGTCTCGTTGTATTTTTCCCTGTTCTGGCCGCAAGTATTTTTGCTTTTGATAAAATCCTAACTAGAAAATTACTAGAATTAGGTGAGCAACCAAATATATTAACCATTTATTTAGTTGGTTCCACAGCTATTCTATGTGTTATACCATTTGTAGTGTACGGCTGCCCATGGCCATCTATAGATAAGCTACCTTGGCTATGTACACTTGGAATAACTGGCTGTCTAGCCCACTACAGCTTCAGCAAAGCCTACGCATATGCTGAGGTTACATTCCTCATGCCTTTTGGGATCTCAAAATTTGTCCTATCAGCATTAATTGGCTACTTTGCGTTTAGCGAGATACCAAGAACATTTTCAATATGGATTGGTATGATAGTTATCTTGGCAAGCACTATTTTACTTAACCTTTCACCAGCCAAAAGAAGCCAAAATAAGGAAAAGCCAATATTAGTTGGTCAAGCAACGACATGATATAACTGGATGATCTTAAGAAACCGTCTTAATATATAATAAAGAGTTTTGACTTTGTGAGAAGATAGGGATAGTTCATGGATGATACAAAAATTACAAATATAAAAAATAAATTTACTAAAACTCGCCACCGCCCTTGGGAAAAGAAATTACTCGAAGATAAATTATCAGAATCGTCTCATGCTAAAAATATTGCCAATGCAGAAAATAATGCAGCTTATGAGCTAGATCAAAACTATACCTTGCAAAGACAGATTATAGAAAAGCAAAATAATGAAAATAAAGATCAATCTGAGATAATCTCTAAATTAAACCATATTGAAGAAGAGCCTATTTTAATAGGTGGAATATTTCGCCCACATTTATTTGTTTCTGCTCAAACAGACATTAAAAAGCAAGAAATTAACGACCTACTTACAACATTCCAACAAAAAAACACCAAATTACTTGCCTTATCTAATGATCTTAAATTATTGAAAGCGGAAGAAACAGCTCAGCAAGCAATACACGGTAAAGCTGCTGAAGAACGCCTTCGGTATGCTTCTGAAGGTAAAATACAAGAACTAATGAAACAAACTCAAGAAGCAACAAAGGAATTACAATTAGCACTAAAAAGAGCTCAAGAAGCTGAGCTAAATAATAGAAAAGAACATCACCTTCGTAAAGAACTGCAATTGCATCTTGAAGAAACAAAGATATCATTTGAATCTTCACAAAAATATATTGTACAACTAGAAAATGACAAAGAAGAGCTACAAACAACAAATAAACAAACACTAGGCAAAGTAATAGATCTTGAGGGACAAATGACCCATGATACCAATAACCTACGAAGCAAAGAAAAAGAACATCAAGACTCAGAGCAAGATTTAAAAGAACATATTGAGAAGTTGGGTGATGAAATCATTTCATATCAAAATGAAATTGAGAAATTTGAGTTATTAAAAGCTGTACATACAGGACTTCATGACAAACTAAATTCAAAAGAAACTGAAATATTAGATCTAATGCGTACTCATAATGAGAAAATAGCTGATCTGAAAACTAATCTTGAAAACAAAGACGTACACAATGAAAGCGTTTCTGATTTAAACATAGAAAAATCAGAATTAGAGAATGAAGTTAAAAAACTTAAAAGCATTGTAAAAACTGAACAACATCTGAGAAAATCTGCAGAAGCTAAAGCTACCAAAGCATGCGATAAAATTTCTCATGCTGAGCAACAACTTGCTGCTGCACAAAGAAAATCTAAACAAGCTATTAAACGTGCCAACCAAACTGTCATGAACTTTATAACTCAAGGTGACAATACAGAAGATGATGAAGAACAAATAGGTTAAATTCACCTCTCCTAAATGAATAGGCTCCTCTCGAATCAGCTAAACTGCAACTGGAGAAGGGGCCTTACACCCCCAACGTTCTCTCCACAATATATCTAGATATGTTTTGCCATCTCTAACACATCTACTTATCATCACTACTGCAGCTATCTTATAAACTCAAACCAACTTCGCTCTAATATTAATTAAACCATAATTAATAATAGAAGTTACACGCTTGATATTCTCACCTTATTTGCAGTATTAACAAAAGCATCATGATTAACAACTCTGAGCTCTGAACCCAAAGCCTGTACTGGCACATCACCAGAAATAGAAGCATTATATAAGGGAAGAGGTAAGCTAGCTGCAGGCACAACTTCTGATACAGGCACACTTACTGATCTGGCTGGTATATCCATTACTACGGCGGGCCTCTGCTTCATAAGCCAAATATTTGCAAGTATTGCCGCTGCAGCTAAGGCCGTATAGGTAAACATTCCATAACCAACGCCTCCAAGCTCATCTATTCCACTTAAGATTAATGGGATAATAAATCCTCCCATTGCACCAAGTGCACCAACTAAGCCACCAACAGAGCCTACATCTTCTTTAAAAGATGCTATCCACTTATAAACTGCAGCATTGGCAAGACCACCGCCAACAGCAAGCGCAATCAAACCTGTGATATCTAATGCACTTAGTGGATCTTCAGACAAAGCTAAGGCTGCCCCAGCAATCATTATGCCAGCCATACCAATGTTAGTAATAATACCACCACCATATTTATCAGCTAGCCCTCCTGTTGCAGCTCGAGTAAGAGATGATGTAATAGAATATGCTGCTGTAACAATTCCTGCTCTTTCTAAAGATAGACCTTGTTCCTTATATGCTGGATGAAACATTATAGTTGCTGCCATAAACCCTCCAAAAGATACAAAATATGCACCAACCAACACTTTATTACGATCTTTTTTAAATTGTTTTAATACTCCAATGGTAGTAGATGGGTGTTGAGGAGGAAAATGCTCTTCTCCAAGATCAGCCGCTATAAGTCTTGCCACATTGGGTGGCACAGGGTTCTTTTCATTATGCACTAATTGGTGAAATGGAGGATTTATAAATAAAGCTGATGTTGCTAATGTTTCGACTGCAAGTAAAGCAAACCAAATTACATAAGTATTAGCAACTCCATTTGCCCCACCAACGGCGTTCATTACAAGAGGCATAGATAATGCAAATATCCCTGGAGCAAGGTTACCGACACCTCCAAAAATACCCTGCTTCTTACCAGATTCATTCCTTGGGTTCCAGTATGTAGTATTACCAACGCCAGATGGAAAAACAGCAATACCGCTACCTGCAGCTGCCCCAGCAGCTAACCATGCATAATATTCAGGTTTTGCTGCAGTTAAACTCTCAAGATCTGTCGTAAAAGCCAAAGCCGTTAACCCAAGCATTCCTATATTAGAGGCAGCCAACATAGAAAGTGCAAAACGTCTCCCTCCAGTATTATCTACATTTGCACCAGCAGGCAACCTCAATACCGACCCCGTTAAGGTTGGTGATGCTAAAAGCATAGCTCTTGCAAAATTAGAAAGAGCTGGAGCCTTTGCAACTGTTGGACCAAATACAGCAAGAGGTGCAAATCCAGTGAAAAATGCTAAAGTACTTCCTACTAAAGCACTTGTCGGAGTACCCTTTATACTTAAAATAGCCTCACTGTATCCAGGGTACATTCTTGCAACCTCTGCTTTATGTAACTGGATTTCGCTAATTGGAAATGGGCCTCTTCGTGCTGGTAAATCACCAGCACTACCTTCATCTGGGATAGTTATTCCACTTGCCCTCGTGAATTGCCATTAGATTAAGAACTTAAGTAGTATAGTACTTTTCAATTTATTAAACATTTTCCCTCTCTAGCATGAAGTGCAAAAAAGGTGATATTCCCAGAATGATTCGTCCGCGACAATCACCAGCTCAAAATGATATATTATGGATATTAGCATTGATAAGAACATGATTTTACAGAAGCAATCCTAGTTAGCAGTTTTGATGGTGTACAACTTATAAAGAAATCATAATAATATTTCTAGTGAGAAAACATACACTTCCAATTTCACCTAAAAACATGTGAAAGGTTAGTAAATCACTGGGCCCAGAAGATGAAATGTTAGACACATATAATTAAGACAGAGGTAATCAAAACCATCTCTTAACGGTCTTTCCCCTGCAAGGCCAGCAACAGCCAATTCTTCATGATTAATTATCAGACCTTCCGAAATTTCAGGCAAATTATAAACATCTAATGCAATTCATTGAACCAGTAATTTTATTATAATTACAGCAGACTTATAGCCTTTATTTGGGAATAGAAGTAATGTGCTATAGCCATAATATACATCTAAATTATGGGCCATCACTATAGGTTATTGGTCTGGAGGTGAATATTGATTTGTTAGATTAAATAAGAAAACTGTTCAAGATCTCGATTAAAATCTTTGGTGAATACACTTGAATGGCTATTAATACAGAAACAATAAAATCGACATCAATTGCTAAGCTTAAATATGTTATTATTCCTCTCGTTCTATATTTGTGCATTTGTCTTGTATGGGATATACAAAATATTTCCTTATTATCATTAATTACAACAAACATAATACCGAGAACTCAACTTGCCATAAGAGAAGCAAATCAATTAGCAACATGCTCATTAGATGTTTCCTCTAATTCTGGCAACAACAAATATGTAGCCAACAGAAAACACACGGAGCCTATAAGTAAGGTTAAATTTGAAATATATGTAGTAAAAGCACTATTACTATTGATGCTTTTTGGTAAGAACACAGCTGCTGATGATGAAATTTGAAAAAACACGCACCCTAAAAAATTAATAATAACAATCCATGATGATAGATTTTTAAAACTAATAGCACATTTACCATGCGTAACCTCAATTATAGCTAAACAACCAGATGTTAAAAAAAATATTGAACCTACAAAATCAGGCACCCATATTGCTATATTATTCATTAATAAACCATCATATTCCTGCATGGAATTCCACGTGTTAAAATTAAATAATATAGTTCCAATTAACTGTGTAACACTAATGTTATAGGCTATGCTTTTAGGAGAAAATTTAAAAAATTTAAATTTGTCATATTTTTCATCAAAACCATTATTTATTGCCTCTAAGTATTGTAAATATGCGGCTATCGTGAAAAAAATTGATCCTATAAAGAAGATATAACCTAAATTACTATTCAACCATTTATCTATAGGTAGATTATACATAGTATAAAATGATGCTAATGAAAATAGAAATGACCCTATAATAAAATTAATAGCTAACCACCAAGAGATATTGCGCGGATGAAAGCTCATACCCCAGAAATGCTTAGTGCGAAAATGTATACCGTTATATGCTAAATTTTCATATAACGTTTCAGCAATAATTAATGGCAATAGCTTTCTTTGTCGTCTGGAAGTATTAATTGTATAGTGTTTACTGTTATTGTCTATCTCTAAAGTTTTAAAAACACCAGCAGTCATATGTGACTTTTTGATTTTATGGTCTCTATTTTTGTCTTTGTTCATGTTCTTGCATCCAACTAACTACTTGTGGGAAATGATCATCCCTAGCTAAGGGGTGTGTCAGTATATCAATATGATTATAGTTAGCTTTTGCACCTTGGTCTCGTGAGAGTACTCGTAAGTTGTGGGCTCCGCCTCCACATTCAGACATAAACCTTGACACATCATGGCGGTGCCCCAAGCAATGATCGTTAATTCCAGTCAAAAATAATGTTGGCACTAATGTTGATTTACTATAAAATTTATTGTAATCATAGCCATCTTCATCGATCCATCTATCACTATTTACCCATTTATTACATTGCTGGAAAAAATCTTTAGGCTCATCATCAGAACCAAGTTTGAATTTTTTTGCTGGTAAATATCCATATAATTTTATTAGTAAATTTCCAAAAAATTTCCAAATTATATTAATAATAAATATTTTATGTATATTAATAACTTTTATTTGTCGTTTAGCACCAAAGAATACACAAGATACCAAATTATTTTTTATAAAATTTTGCCGTGCGTATAAAGCTGCTAATAAAACTCCTCCCCATGAATGACCAACCCAATGCATTGGGGCGTCACCCCGTAATTTCTTAATTAACTCCAGACATTGTGGTAACTCACATACAACATTATCATATTGGCTGTAAGTTTTTTGTGAGGCCACTTTAGGAGTACTTTTTCCTCTACCTCCAAGATCAACAACAAAGACATCATAACCTCTACTAGCTAAATAATAAGCAAGTCCTTTTTTAGTCTTAGAGTAAAATATCAGTCCATTTTCAATAGCTCCATGTACACAAAACACTACAGGTCCAGAACTATTACCTTTAATTCTAAATATATGCAACTGTCTATCAGATAAATTCAAGTAGTAACTACTTTCTTCCATAGGTCATACTTTTATAACTAAAATTTAAATTATATGTTGAATCATCAAGCAAAACCAGCTGTAGTGTTTTGTCTAACTGAAGAACAATACATAATACTAATCATACAATCATAAATAATTGAGATTATGCTAGTTATCACAGCAAAAGAATCACAAAAAATAAAAGCGTATGTTAAATTTGTACAAGATAACTATGGCAACCATCACCTAAAAACCAGATCCTTAATAACTTCTGCAAGAATCTTTGATTCTGACTCAGGCATGCTTTATGGTGTTACTGAGGAAAAACCAAAGATGGATAATCCTGAATTTCGTGTTGCGGCTATTACAAAATTTAAAGATATTATTCCAAGAAATATTTATATTGCATGCGCAAGCATTATTCAGCTAGCACGTGAAAACATTACTGACAACCGAGAAGCTATTGAAAACAAGTATAAAGAAATGTTTACATCTTTATATTCTATGTTTTTAGAAATTAATTTTACAGTTACAGAGGCTAGTATCTTAGCTACAAGTTTCATGTTTGGCTGTAATTTAGCTTATGTTTTGGACAGTGCACACACTCCTGAAGCACCAAATAACACTCTAAACCTCTCTCCATATACAGAACCAACTGAAAGAAGTTTGTTAGCAGTAAATAATACTTCTTTATATACAGAGCCAAGAATTAGTTGGCAATCAATGCTTAGAGCCACAGTACAAGTGTCATGCTCTCAAGACAAATTCATATCCTATAAAAGCAATGTTGACCAAGCCAGACAAGATGCAGCTGACATTCTTGCAGCTGAAGCTGAACGTAAAGGAAAATTTTTATTAAAACCTTTGTTTTTATCTACAAAAAAATTAATCATACAAAATAAAAATGCAAAAGCAATAAAGGTGTTAATTTCTGGTTTTGTTATCAAAAATGCTGATAATATTTCAATTGAAATGATAAAGACCTTCCTCGATGATTTATACAATTTAGTAGCTAAAGTAGAAAGAGGATATAGCTACTCCTCAGGACATCCAGCAGGCATAACACACCTATTGAAAATTTTGCTTTCTCCTGTAGATGAAATTACTGCACTTAAGCAAATTAGAGAATATGCTAGCACTAAAAGTCTTCAGACTGACGTACGAAGTAATGCAACGCAATTGGTTTATACATCTATATCATTGCTCACTCATTCACACATAAACTGCATCCAGGCAGCAATCACTAAAAGAGAATTAGCGATTGCTCGTATGGAGAAATTTAGCATTGACTCACGTCGAATGAATAAAAGAAAGGTACCAGTATAGCTATGGTATAAATCTTTCTTTCCTTTGGTTAAATAGTGTTCTTGATAGTACATATTCACTATCCCTCACTCTAATCGCTCGCTCACTAGCTAATGCCAATGGATTTACAGCAATTAATACATGATCTGGAATTTCTCTAGCTCCTGCTGCATGCATGTCACTCAGTGCTACAGCTGAACGAGTAGTTCTTAACGTTACCATAGCCAATTCATCTGGCCTAGCATTTCCATCACGCAAACCTGAAGATGTTTGCAATGCAAGTGTATTCCTTCTAACACGTCTTGAAGATGTTTCCATTTCTGGGTGCGCTAATCCTAAAGCATGGATCCGATTCAACTCTTGGCTTGCAGCACGTTCACGACCAGAAAAATGTGCTACGCTATGTCTTAAAGCAACATTGGCTTGTGCAATATTATCTAATTGTTCCTTCAACACATAATTTGATTGCTCTAAATTCCTATATTCACTACTTAATACACTATTAAGGCGCATTTGCTCCACAATTTCTAGACGAGCAGCGTCTACAGCTTGATCTATATACCCAAGTTGTTCTAATAATGCGATCCTAGTTTCTGAGTCAGAAATTATCTCTTTAATTAATAATGGCCCGGTGCGTGGATGCATAAATGCTTCTGTAACTCTACCATGCAAAAAATCTAATAATGCACGTTCATGCTGGATCCCCGTTGCTGAAATAATACCCAGGACATATGCTATTAATTGATTAACTTCAACTAAATTTAAAATCACTTTAACTTCCATGACTCCCCCATCTTCTTTTCGACGAACAATAGGCATATTTTTATTTATCACATGTAAACTTTGTACATTTGTTAACTTTGATAAAGCATAATCTGATACACCAAATCGACATTGTGCATATACTTTGTATATGCCATTAGAAAGGTAGTGGCCAATTGAAGCACCAACCAAAACCATGCCAGAACCAACCATGGCAAGAAGAAACTGATGATGATGCAACCGTATTGTATTTTCTAAAAATGCCTCAAATGCTGGCTCAGTACTGGGGAGCCCATACATTAATCCATAAAATAATCCACCTGCAGAACCAGCCACCCAAAGCAAACTAAATAATGCCCGACCTCGCCTGCGTTTATATTTTCTTAAATCCTGAATATGATCCTTGAAAGCAACCGCGCCTCGAAACAATATACTACCTTTGGGAAATCCCAATCCTAAAGATTTAATTCTATCTAAATGTACAAATCTACGATATTTATCAAATAAAGATTTTTTAGATTCTTCATCCATACCAACACTACAGATTTCTAATATATAACCTCTAATTTCTGGATGAGCCATCAGTGTACGTATTTCACCTTTAAATAATAATTCATGTAACGATAGAAATTCATTGGCTAAATCTGGATGTGCAATTGCTCTAGCAATAATATTAGATGAGATCCTCTGTACAACCTCCGCTGAAACAGGAATACTTGGATCAAGATCCTCAAATTCTTGTAAAACATTATTAGCTTCTTTTATTGATAATGTTCGATGTTCAGGTGATGGAGTAGACTGGCAAACTACTTTATAATATAAAAGACCAGCTCCATCCGCAATACTAGCTCCTATGGTGCTACCAACAGCTGCTTCTAAAGCTATTGCTGCCACGTTTGTAATCCCAGCAAGGACAGTTGCACCAAATTGCTCGCCCATATAAGCTGTTACAGCTTCACCTGCTAACGGATATATAGCCGTCAATAGAATAATAAAAAAGATTGAAAATCCCAGAGTAATAATCAGTCTAGCTACTGAGTCATTTCGATATCTAGAATATTTCATCCTTCCGATATGTTGAATAACTTGTTTTGGTCCATAGTTTACTAAATTGGTTTTTGGCGCATACTTTTTATTTGGCATAAATAACTCCTGTTATCCCAATTGTTTTGTTGTTATTATTAGGCAAATTTTCCATTTAAGTATTTATTATGCCTGAATTACCTGAAGTTGAAAGTACTTTGCAAGGAATATCTCCATATCTCAAAGGAAATACTGCTAAAAAATGTATTATTAGAAGCCCAAAACTACGTTGGCCAATACCAAAAAATCTGAATTCTCTACTTGCCAAACAGAAATTAATTGATATTAGTCGGAGAGGTAAATATTTATTATTTAGCTTTACTTCTGGCACCATGATGATGCATTTAGGTATGTCAGGGCATGTTAGAATATATCCTGACGGTGCTCCATTACCTCAGAAACATGACCACTTTGATCTGATTATGCAGAATTCATGCACGCTAAGATATAATGACCCACGCCGGTTTGGCTCCATATTATTTACCACTGCCGATCCATATGAACATAAGTTGTTAAGTAAAATTGGCCCTGAGCCTTTGGGGGCAAAATTTAATGCTAAATATTTAATATCTAAATGTAGGCACAGCAAACGACCAATAAAAACTTTTATTATGGATTCACATATAGTCCCAGGAGTTGGCAATATCTATGCAAATGAATCATTATTTTCTGCGGGGATTTCTCCTCTAACAGTAACATCTACACTGACAATCAAACAATGTCAGAAATTATGTAAATCCATCAAAAGTATTTTAAAAAAATCCATAAAACTTGGAGGCACAACGTTAAAAGATTTTACTAGCGCTGATGGAAAGCCTGGTTATTTTGCTCAACAACTTCTAGTCTATGGCCGAGAAGCACAGAATTGCTCCATATGTGAGGAGGTGTTACTTGGTATTAAAATGTCTAATCGACAAACTGTATACTGCCCTAACTGCCAAACTTGAGACTTAGCTCTCCGTGAATGAAAAGGAATCTACAAGAACAGATAAGCCTTAACTAATAATAAGATACTTTACGTATCCCCAGAGGTTAATTTTATATATTTTCGTAATAACTCATCATGGTTTTCTACATGGTCTTGATTAACAGGTATGCAATCTACTGGACAAACCTGGCGACATTGCGGCTCATCAAAATGTCCCACACATTCAGTACATTTCATAGGATCAATTATATAGTATTCCTTGCCAAATGAAATTGCTTCATTTGGACATTCTGGCTCACACACATCACAGTTTATGCATTCATCAGTTATTTTAAGCGCCATGGCATTTATCAGCTAATTTTTCAGCCACTAAAGGATCTACAAACGCAGATACTTCACCTCCATGAATTGCAACTTCACGCACCAATGTTGAGGAAATAAAAGAATTCTGCTCATTAGGAGTAAGAAATACTGTTTCAATTTCTGGAGCTAATTTACGGTTCATATTAGCTAACTGAAATTCATATTCAAAATCAGAAACGACCCTAAGTCCCCTAATAATAGTCCCAGCATTATGTGTTTTAGCAAAATCCACTAGAAGCTTTGAAAATCCAACCACTTCAATATTTGAACATTCTGACATCACATTTGCTACCAATTCAACTCTCTCGCTCAAGCTAAACATTGGGGTTTTACTTTTATTCTCAGCGATACTTACAATTACTTTATGAAACATTTTAGTAGCACGCTCAATTAAATCTTTATGTCCATTAGTTATTGGATCAAATGTTCCAGGAAATATAGCAATATTATTATCCATAATTAAGCCTCTTTGGTATAGGAAAGAACAGTATCACATACAATACTAATAGCATCAGGGTCTACATCCGGCATTATACCATGCCCAAGATTAAATATTTGACCTGGTTCACCTTTAAAAGCGTCAAGAACTATATTGACTTCATCAATTAAAGTATCAGTAGGTGCGTAAAGAGCATATGGGTTTAAGTTACCTTGCAAGGCAACCTTCTTTTTCACAGCATCTCTTGCTGCAATTAAACTAGTATATTGGTCAATACCAAGGGCATCACACCCAATAGATGCTTGCTCTGCCAGCATGTTTCCGGCACCTTTGGAGAAAACTATTATTGGAACATTAGGACACTCAAGTTTAAACATACGAACAACTTGTGTAATACTTGCTAAAGATAGCTCTTTATACAAATGTGGCGGCAATATTCCAGCCCAGCTATCAAAAATCATAACTGCATCAGCTCCAGCTTTAGCCTGACTTATTAAATGATTAGCCACTAGTGGTGTTAAAGTATCAAGAAGATTGTTAACAAAATTTCTATTTTCATATATCATTTTTTGAGTATTTGGAAAGTTATTTTTACCTTTACCTTCTAACATATAAACACCAACTGTCCAAGGGCTACCAGCAAATCCTATAAGAGGCACTTTCAATTCTTGCTTAGTTGCAGCAATAGATGAATACACATAAAGTAATTCTTCAGAAACAGAATTTATATTTAATTTTTTTAAATCAGCAATACTTTGCAATGGTGAAGCAAATACTGGCCCTTTATTTTCAACAAAATCCAACTCCATTCCCATTGCATTAGGTATTACTAATATATCGGAAAATATTATAGCTGCATCTAAAGGATAGCGAGCAAAAGGTTGTAATGTTGCCTCTATAACAAGGTCTTGATTCTTACAAAAATCAATGAACTTTTTGGTTTTAGTCCGAAGATTGCGATATTCTGGCAAATATCTTCCAGCTTGGCGCATAAACCATATTGGCGGCCTATCGACTGGTTCTTGCTTTAATGCCTTTAAAAACCGCATTTTTATTTCCTTTTAGATTTGATAATAGAGCTATGAATCGACTCATAATCACGCAACCAAGGATTCATATCAGCTATTGCTTTAGGTAGTCTTTTCATAGCTTTATTAGCGTCATTTTTTGACACAAATTGTCCGTATATTAGAACGAACCAAGGCTTACCATTTAACGTTGATGTATAGTAGTATGTATCTTTTAAATTATTATGATGTATGAAATCTTTTATCTTTTCCTCTTGACTACTAGCGACTAATTGCCATCCAAATTTCACTGAGGACATAGCCAGCAATTTATTTTCATTAACACTATAAAGTGAAGAAGATTTTTTCTGAGTTGTGGTTGTTTTTCCAGCCTCATTCAAACTTCTGTTTGGCTCAAGATTTGATACTTTTAAAGTCTTAGGTTTTAAATTAGATTCAATTTTTCGTACTAATGGCTGTGGGTTTAAATTTTTAACATTTACGATATGTGATGGTGGCTTAATTAAATTTTCATCTATAGGCATTTTATCTTCATGTTGTGTCGCTATTTTAGGAGTGTCCATTAATGCTTGAATGTCATCTTGGTTTTTTGTTTTATCATCTGCAATTCTCTCTTTTACTAATTGTGCTATGCTCTGTGAAGTTTGCACATCATCATTATTAGTAACCTGTGGTACTGATTTAGGTTTTGTTATATTTTCTGGAGATTTTATTTCTATTGTAGATCCAGAATTCAATGTGGATTCACTTATATTAGCTTTTGGTGATTTTTGCTCTATTTTTGCAGCTTTTGCACTTAATTTAATACTGTCAGATATAGATTTGGGTTGCTCTAGCTTAACTTCATCAATTGACGTTGGTATGTTAACAGTAGTTTGAGTATGATTATATTTACTCTTATCTAAAATCCAACTAATAGATAGATACCCTAACCCTAAGACAATTGCCCCAAGGACAATTTGATATCTGCGTTTGCTTATCTTTGGTTTTACTGAGGGTAACTCCTTACCATCAATAATTTTCTGTGAAACTTCAATAATATTTCCAACGATACCTGAACTTACTTGTTGTAGTTTAACGAGTAAATCTCCGGTAATTGGCATTTGTGTCTTGGTCCCAGATAAATGCCACTGACACCATAAAAAAGCCTCTGTTTCATCAATACTAAATGGCTCCAACTCTAAATTATGTATTTTACCTTGTATATTATTTTCTAAATTCAATCTATCTATTGACTTGCCAAACATAGGATTTGCGAACAATACCAAATGCAACTTAACATCTTTTGTATTAGATAAACTTAAATCAATTAAATTTTTAATAATATCTTGTGCATATTCATTCGCATCATCAACAAGTAACACCCATGGCCTTGTATCGTCACTATTTGACTGTGAATCATCACCATCCCAAGGCAAACTGAACCCTTCAGCTATTTGGCGCATAACCTCTTCAACACTAGATTTAATATTGCCCGCAAGAGTAGTTACCTTAAAGCCTTCTTGCATATCGCGAACCAAAGTCTCAACTAATACACTTTTTCCAGTTTTTCTAGCACCAGTAATTAAAATGACACTCTCACTATATCGACAGATCTGTGGCACGATATCAAGATAACGGCCCCAACATCCACCTCGAAAATATTTATGATCCTTTACTTGTACATCTTCAGCTACTTGTAAATTTTCATCTACTTGTAAATCTTCAGCAATTTCATCATTAACATACTTATCAACACTTTGCATATGACATCCTCAATGTCTCTAGATCCCTAAAATGCACGTTATTACATACTATTGTGCTTCCAATACTATTTAACAACAATAATTTCACACCATTTCCAGTATTTTTTTTATCCTTGAGCATCTGTGAATATAATTGCTCCATTGATACCAATGGGTGCTGGCAATTTAAACCAAATATAGACAGTAGCTGTAAAATTCTCTCATAGTCATTATCAGATAACAAACCCATGTCAACAGATAGTTTGCCGGCCAACTTCATACCCATAGCTACTGCCTCACCATGCATTATCGCATGAGAACTAGTAGACTCAATAGCGTGAGCAAAAGTATGACCGAAATTCAAAATAGCTCTAATACCATTAATGTCTTCCACATCCTGATGAACAATATCAGCCTTATATCTTAAACACCTGTTAACCATAGTCATTAGTATCTTCTCTTCTCTATCTACAATAGAAGTGCTATGTTCTAAAAGCCAGTAATAGAAATCTTCTTTGTATGCCAAAGCATACTTACATACCTCAGACAAGCCATTCTTGTAATCTCGTGTAGACAAGTATTTAAGCAAACCTATATCACAATATATTTTCTCAGGTTGATGCAATGCTCCGAATATATTTTTAATATTAAAACCATTAATGCCAACTTTGCCACCCAAACAAGCATCTGCCTGTGAAAGTAATGTTGTTGATACCACCTGCCATTTTATACCTCTCATATAAATGCTTGCCGCAAATCCAACAACATCACTTATTAAACCACCACCAATCGCTATAACTGTGTCAGTACGCTTTAGTTGCAACCTAACAAATTGGTCCAAAAGACCATTAATACTATCCCAACTTTTCTGAGACTCACTCCATTGCACACGAATCACCTCATATGCAGAAAGTGATATTTTACTGTTAATTATTTCAAATAAATTTTCATCAATTACCAATACTGAACTATCAGAAAAAATTTCCTTATAATCATTATTGGTTAATGTTTCCACCCAAATATTAGTTTTACTTTTTACAGTTAAATTTAACTCCATCGAACAACCTCTTGAACATGAGCTAATGCCTGCTCATTAACTTCATCACAATTCAAATTGTCTGTAATAATAGTTAATGTTGCTATTTCTTGATACAAATGTTCTCTAATTTTTTGTAGATTACTTAAGGTGTCAATTAATGTTTCCATACTATCAAGTAAAAATCTATCTCCAAAGTTAGACTCCAATCTTCCCACACAACATTTCACTGAAGTTTTAAGATAAATAACACAACCAGAATTGCTAATAATCGATCTGTTTTTTTCGAGTAAAACACTTCCACCTCCGGTTGCAATCACAATATTTCCCACTGCCGACAATTCATCTAAAATTAAAGATTCAACAACTCTAAATTTTGCTTCACCATATTTTTTAACATATCGTTTAATTGTGCTTCCTATTCTTTCCACAATCAAATCATCCATATCTCTATGCGGAACATTGCAACTCTCAGATAGCTGTCTTGCCAAAATTGATTTACCAGACCCCATGGGACCGATACAGTAAACTCTACTCATATTTCAAACAATAATAAATTAAGATTAGTAAATACTACCATACACCAGTTTTGCATACATGGCTCTCTGAAAAGCTCTTCTATAAGGCACCTGTAGTGAATTACTGAAAAACAAATGCTCTTAGTTACAATATTTTGTCTGCCAACTATCTAATTCATAAATCGTTAATAGAAATACTTTCTTTAAACCTTTTAGCTCTTGTTTCTTCTACAACCCTTTTTGTCGAAGGATAGACTTCTTCGTCTATTGGATAATTTCCCAAAGACAGTGATATCTCTTGTTTTTCTAAGTTAATTTGACTTAAATTAACCCATTCAGATCTTATGATTTCATTACCATGCAACTTTTCTAAAACTGGCAATCCATTATAATTAAATGTTATTAAGTATATTGGTATATATGCACTAGGAACATCAACAGAATCAAATACTTTTATTTCAAATTTATTACCCTTACTTTCTTCGATTTTTTTTAAATTCAATCCTGTTTCTTCCTTTGTCTCTCTATATGCAGTTTCTATCAATGATAGGTCTTCTGTATAGTTGTCATCCGGTATCTCACCTTGTAAATATTTAGTTTTGGCTTTTTTATATTCTTCATTATGATTAACCTTTAAGTCTAACTTATTTTTCATATCAATATTTCTTTCTGCTTCTTCAGAAACGGCATGTGGAGTACTAGAGCCATATGTTCCGTTATAAAATCCCGATGGTGGAGCAGTGACGAGGACTTGCTTACCATTAACAACTCTATTTTGTAACGTGATCAGCAAATAATCTTTATTATTATTCATATCATGGGCAATAACATGTGCTACAGCACCAGTATAGCGAGGCTTAAATACAGACACCCACAATTCATCTCTATTCATATTTTTTCTATCTATAACATGCCGTTGAAGACGCCATGTTTTCTGTTGCTCTGATATTGTCATAAGCGATGTGTTATATGACGGATTACTCAGTCCAATATAATAACCAGCCATCCCTGACATTACTACAGAAATGAAAATAACAGCAGGCTTCTTTATAGACTTACAACAAATTCTCTTGACTGCATTTAGAATAGAATAAAACATTAATACACCTTTGAAAACAAAATCACTTATAGACTGCCTCCAAAGTTGTTCTCATAGAGTCATGCAGCCAGACTAACATCTGACACCATAAAACATAATATTCAAATTATCAAATCTTACAAATTAAAAAGAATTTAATTCTGTTGCGGTGTTTATATTAAGCTCATAACGACCACAGCTGGACACCTACATCATAGGATCTCGCACTCAATCTATGGTTGATTCTATTTGGTCTAGATTTGTATTAACACTGAAAATACCAGGAACACTTATTCAATAAAAACGGCGTAGCAAACAACCCTACGCCAAACCCGCAACTTTTAAATACGATTATGTTGTTAATCTATTATTAACGATCCGAGGAGTTATAAATATTATTATCTCAGTCTTAATTTTATTGTTTGATTTAGATCTGAACATTGCTCCCAAAATCGGTATATCACCTAAAAATGGTACTTTCTGGCTAATTCTTGCAGTTTCAAGTTTATAAATACCCCCAATTACGACTGTTTCTCCATTATCAACTAAGGCATGAGTTTTTAGCTTAGTTGTATCAATCGTAGACGAGCTCCCTGCAGCTAATTTATCATTATGAATATCCATTTCCATACTAATTTTATTATCTGGCGTTATTTTAGGTGTCACTTCTAACTTTAACACAGCTTCTTTATAAGTTTGTGTTGGTGTAGCACCATCTTGTGCCACTTGAGTTGTAACGAACTCTTGCCCACTTTCAATCGTTGCTGTTTGGTTATCTTGAGTAAGTAATTTAGGCCTTGATGATACGCTAGCTTTACTTTCAGCTTCTAACGCTTTTAACTCAAGGTCTAAAATTGTTCCCCCAGGTAATCTTGCAAGTGAAAAACCAAACCCTGAATCACCTTTGAAATCAACTGATGCTGGCAAAGTTAAATCTTTAATTGCATCAAAAAATGGTCCTCTTTCAACTAATTTAGTTGATGTGCCCTCAGCAATAGCAGAGGCTTTTAGACCTGTTGAGCCAATTCCTAAAGGATATTTTCCTAATCGTGTTGATAATGCACCATTTATTGCTGCTGAAAACACTCCACCATTTTTATCTGTAGTCTCAACAATTTGAGCCTCGATCATAACTTGCTTAACAGGAATATCAAGCACATAAATCATTTTTTTAATTTCACCAAGTTGCTTTTCTGTTTCTTTTATCAGCAAAGTATTGGTCCTCTCATCTACTGACACTTGACCTCGGTCAGATAGCAATGAGGAATTACTACTTTTAATTAAATCAGCCAAGGACCGTGCTTCCGCATAGTTAATTTTAATAAATTCTGAGTAAAGTGTTTCTAGTTGCATTTTCGATTTTTCATTCTCAAGTTGAATTTGCTCACGTGCCTGGATTACTTCAGTTGGGGCAATTTGTAAAATATTACCCATTTCCCTTTTAGCTAATCCATTAGTTTTCAAAATCAAATCGAAGGCCTGATCCCAAGGCACATCTTTTAAGCTTAATGTTGTTGTACCATCAATACCATCACTTAAAATAACATTCATACCAGTAAATTGAGCTAACTTTTCTACTAATCCTTTAGTGTCTGCATCTACTACACTCAGAGATACTTTTTCTCCATTATATTTAAACTGTTGCTCTTTTTGGCCACCACCACCACTGGAATTTTTAGGTTTGACTGCAAGAGTATACTCATTATCTACCTGATATGAGATATTTTCATTACTCCCATCCGTACTTACACTCATGCTAACATTCTTACCGATCCTCTTAAATGACATCTTCTTGATTGGTGTCCCAAAATCTCGCACATCATAATCTCTCAACAAGCGGTCGGGAATTCCCATACCCATAAATTCAACTATCAGATTGTTATTTTCTTCTCGTAAATCTATGTTGGGCTTATTTTCACCAATATCAATAATTATGCGCCCATCATCATTTTCACCTCGACGAAAATCAATTGACCTAATACTGTTTTTTTCAATTTTATATTCTTTTGCACCTGCAGACTCAAAGCTAATTGCAATATTGTTACCTTTGCGATAAATTTTATATGGAACTAATGCTTGAGCATCTAAAACCACCCTGGTTCTACCTGGAATACTTGCCACTTGGAGCCTACTAAGCACTCCATAATCAACCTGCTGGTCTTGTTCTACTTTAGGTAAATTTTCGCCAACATCTATAAAATCAAAAATATATTTTGCCGGTTCTTCTAATGAAAAATGTTTTGGTTCAGGAACTGCACCATTGAACTTTAATAATATTTGAGATTTATTACCATCAAGCTCCTGCCCCTGAATGCCAATCAAGTCTACTGCCGCACATACACTGTAAAATGAACCCAATGCAACTGCGAGAATAGCTTTTGATATGAATTTCACCTGCCTATGTATTCTCATTTTTTGTCAATCCCTTTCGCGGTTAATTTACTAATTTTAAAGATGTTTTTTGTTCTGCTATTTCACCACTACCATCATCCCACTTTTCTACAATAAAGATTTCCGTGGATGTTATATCTACTATTCGGCCAGCATTTTGTCCAACATAATTTCCCACTTGAACCTTGTGCATTAAACCTTCAGCATCTTGAATTAAACCCCATACATTTTCTTTGCTCCTTATTACACCTTTAAGCTGTAATGCAGCTAATGGATAAGCTTCTAAATATTCAACTTTCCTGCGAGCATCCCTAATTGACTTCAATCCACTGGAAAGATTTTGTGCCGCTGGTTGATTTCGAGCTTGCACTGGCAAAGAAAATGGATTTCTCAAATGAAAAGCTTCATATGAAACCCTCTCAACATGTTTCATTTCAGGCAAAGCTCCAATAGCTCCACGAGACTTGCTTTTAGTCTTTGCAACAAATTCTTTGACATCACCTTCATTACCTGAGCACGATATAAGCAAAGCAGTAAAAACGAAAATGATAATGCTTTTAATTTTCATTTACGACTCCCACTTTTATCTGATATTGACCAGTATGTCCTAGCATCCACCTTCATAACCAGCATATTGCTGGCATTTTCATTTGGGGTTTTGCTAAGACTTTTCGGATGGGTAATTTCAAAATCATGCAATGTTACAATTCTAGATAACTTAGACACATCATCAACGAATCCACCTAGGCTATGATAATCCCCTACTAATTCTAATTTAATAGGCAACTCAGCATAGAAACCTTTTGATTCTTTTTTCCCCGGTTGCAACAGCTGAAATCTTACACCATTTGCTGCAGCTTGCTGTGATATTTCCTCAATTAATGATGGTATTCTCACCTCTGATGGCAGCTGCCTCAATAGAGTTTTAAATAAACTTTGCATTTCAGTCATTTGTTTTTTATATGCATCCAAATTGATTGCTTGGTCATAACTAGATTTAAACTGCTTCCTTTTATTCTTTTCAAGTTTAACGGAGCTTGACAATTTGCTTATTGGCTCCTGCAGTGATACAAAATATCCTGTAACGAAAGATCCAACGAGTACAATTATTAGCACGACCATTTTTAAATTTTTAGGCCATATCCCTATCTCATCAAACCTTAGACTTCCTAAATCTATTTCATTTAAATTCATCTTCCTTAAGCCTTCTTATTTTTCATTCCAGCGGGTATCAAGACTAAAGTCAAAACCACCTTTAGCATTAAGTTGAATTTTATTAAGGTCAGTATTAGTCAAAATGTTATGCTGTTCTAAATCTCGCATAAACATTGAAATAGCATTATTATTTTCACTGCTACCTTTTATTTCTATATCATCTTTATTTCTAGCCACCTCTTTTAAGTAAATATTACTAGGAACTGAAGCTGCCAGATTATTAAATAATTTCACAATATTTAGTCGATCGCTTTGTAGATTATGAATCACTGACATTTTGTTTAGTAATGTATCTTTTTGGTCTTTCAAGCCTCGAATTTCACTAATTTTGGCCTCAAGTCCAGCAATTTCTTTTTTTAAATATTTAACATCACCCTCAACATAACCATTATAAACATTTACCCCACCAGATATTAGGTATGTCATGCTAATGCCAATCATAAAAACCACAGCAGCAACTATTCCAAATTTACGATTTTCATATAAAAGAAAATCCTCTCTCCATGGAAGTAAATTTATTCTTGTAACTTCCTTATCAATCATTTCATTACATTCCTCATAGCAAGCCCACACCCACTTAATAATGTTGGTGCATCTTTAACTAAGCGATCTTCGTCAACATGTTCTGATAAAATCATATGGTTAAATGGATTGGCAACCGCAGTTTTTATAGACACCATATTTTCAATAATCTTGTCTAAACCAGGGATATCACTAACCCCGCCGGTGATAAAAAGGTAATCTATTTGACTATAATCTTCGGCTGAAAAGAAGAATTGACACGCCCTGCTAATTTGTTGCGCAATTGTTTGCTTGAAAGGCTCTAGCACTTCAACATTATAGTCTTCTGGAAGACCACCATATTCTAATGCCAGTATAGTTTCATCTAAAGAGAGACCATATCGCCCCTGAATTTCATCTATTAATTGTCTACCTCCAAAATTTTGGCCTCGACTATAGACAATCCGGAAATTATGAAAGACATCCATGGTGGTATTACTTCCACCAATATCGACTAAAGCTACTGTTTTATTCTTACCATGATCAAGCAGCTGATCTGACACTAAGGAAAATGCTCGTTCCTTCGCAAAAGAATCAATATCAACAATAATTGGCTTCAAGCCTGCCTTTTCAATTACTTCAAGTGTCTCAGCTACTTTATCTGACTTTGATACTGCTAGCAGTACATCATTTAAAGCAGGGTTCTTTGCTGATGGACCCAAAATCTGATAATCCAGCATTACCTCTTCAAGCGGATATGGTATATACCTATCAGCTTCAAGCTGTAATTCTTCACCCACTTCCTTATCACTCAACTCAGCATCAAACTGGATGATTTTTGTGAAAGATTGTGAACTGGACACAGCCATAGCTACAAGTTGGCTCTGGATTGTAGTTTTCTCCAGCGCTCGCTTTAAAGCTTCTGATAAGGTTTCCACTCGGTTCTTAGGGGTTATATCTGTATATATCTTCTCAATTCCGTAATCAATCAGATGAATCTCTTCACCTCTTTGTTCCAGATACATAACCTTGACCGAGCTTGAACTTATATCAACTCCGACTATGGGCTCTTTAAAAATTCCAAAATATTCTAATAATGCCTTCATTATTTTTACCGTTAAAATATGAGGGTTCTAACTTAAGTCTAGTGGTCTACAACTGTAAGTCAACTTGAATTATAATTTCTTGACCAGGCAACAACTATAGAATTTATACCAATAATCGGCTTATAGCTTGACTAGAAGTTGTATAGCGTACAAAATGCTAACAATAACTTTTTGTTGAAATGTCTTGTATTATGAAGTACTTAAACCTATCAAAAATACTATTTACAGTGTCAGCTGGCTTTGCCATAGCTATAACAGTAGCTATAGTACACCTAGAAATGAACCTACCCTCGGTAGATTCACTCAAGGATATAAAGCTCCAAGTTCCACTTAAGATATACACAAAAGATGATAAATTAATTGCTGAATATGGTGAGAAACGACGTGACCCTGTTTCTATTTCGCAAGTCCCAAAAGAATTAATAAATGCCATCTTAGCAACTGAAGATAGAAGATTTTACCAACATCCCGGCGTAGACCTCCGTGGAATTTTGCGTGCTGCTAGCTCTTTAATTCTAAAAGGAACTAAAGAGCAAGGAGGCAGCACGATCACAATGCAAGTTGCCAGAAACTTTTTCTTAAGCCGAAATAAAACATTTGCCCGTAAATTCAATGAAATTTTATTAGCGCTAAAAATAGAACAAGAGCTCAGCAAAGATGAAATATTAGAATTATACCTCAATAAAATATACCTTGGTAAACGATCCTATGGAGTTGGCGCTGCAGCAGAAGTATATTACGGAAAAAAAATTGATGAATTAACTTTAGCTGAAATGGCAATGATCGCCGGATTACCACAAGCACCATCATCTATAAACCCTATTAATTCCCCTGAACATGCAGAAAAAAGACGCAGCCATGTATTACGCCGCATGCTACATTATGGCTATATTAATGAGCAACAATTTACTCAAGCAGACCTAGAACCAATAGAGACCAAATATCACGGTAGATCTATAGAGGTATCTGCGCCATTTGTTGCAGAGATGGTTCGCCAAGAACTGGTAGAAAAATTTGGTGAGCATGTATATGAAATTGGTTTAGATGTGTACACAACTATTGACAGTAAATTACAAATTAGCGCCAATAAATCTGTTTATAAATCTGTAATTGAATACGATCAGCGACATGCATACCGTGGTGCTATAAAAAATCTACCTATGGACAATAAATTAACTGCAGATAATCAACTTAAGTTATGGCAGGCTGAACTCAGCAAATTCCCACGAGCAGGTAATTTAGCCCCAGCAATAGTTACCAATTTGGACAAAGATAAAGCCTTTATAATCTTCCGTAATGGCCACCTAGCAACTATTGATTTTGAACAAATGACCTGGGCAAGACGTAAAAATTCACATAATAATTTAGGGCCAAAGCCTAAAGTAATATCAGATGCAGTTACCATTGGTGATGTCATATATGCACAAAGCTTAGGTGCGGATAAGTGGCGGCTTGCTCAACGCCCAGAAGTTCAAGGTGCATTGGTCGCCCTATCCCCTGAAACCGGTGATATTTTGGCTTTAGTTGGTGGATTTGATTTTGCTTTAAGTCCATTCAATCGGGCAACACAAGCGCAACGACAACCTGGCTCCAGCATCAAACCTTTCATTTATGGAGCCGCTCTTGAAAATGGCTTTACTACTGCCAGCATTATTAACGATGCCCCAGTTGTTCAAGATGATCCTACCGGTGAGTTTGATTGGCGCCCTCAAAACCACACCCATGAATTTTATGGTCCAACACGTTTGCGTGTTGGTATCACCAAATCTCGAAACATGGTATCTATTCGCCTACTGAAATCTGTTGGTCTTGATATCACACGCAATTTCCTTAGTAAATTTGGATTTGACCTTAAAAACTTACCTAACTCTCTATCATTAGCTCTTGGAACTAATCATACAACCCCATTAACCTTAGCTGCAGCATATAGTGCTTTTCCCAATGGAGGTTATAGTATTACTCCTAATTACATCCATAAAATTCTAAATTACTCTGATAAAACTATTTATGAACACAATATACCTGAGAAATGTGAAATGCTCTGTTCTACTGATGAAAAGATGCAGCGCATTATAGACCCACAAATAGCTTACTTAATGACTTCATTACTTCAAGATGCAGTCCAGTCAGGAACAGGCCGAACTGCAGCTTCTGCTCTTCGGCGTGGAGACATTGCCGGTAAAACAGGAACCACTAATGACCAGAAAGACACTTGGTACTCTGGTTACAACAACGATATCGTTGTTACCACCTGGATGGGGTTTGATGAGCCGAGAACCTTACATGAATACGCGGTCCGAACAGCACTTCCTATGTGGATAAACTTCATGAGCGATGCACTAAAAGATAAACCACATAGCTCTCAAGCCCAACCTGAAGGCATGGTAACAGTAAAAATTGATCCTAAAACTGGTCTTTTAGCCCGCAGTGAACAAAATGATGCCATCTTTGAAATATTCACTAAAGATACCGTGCCAACCCAAATAGCACCTAGCCTATACAGCGCTAGCAAAGATAACTCTTCAACTATAGAATCGTTGTTTTAACACATTAACCTCATCTTAATGAATGCTAAGAAATGAAAATATTAGCGCCTTAACAATCATCTAGATTATTAAGTAGTATGATATTAAACAAGACTCCACACTAAAGACCAAATAGTATATCTGCTAATTCATCTAGCGTAGAAATATCTCCTAAAGAATAAATATTAGGTAACTTATAAAACACGTCAAAGCTATTATGTTGTGTTAAACCAACAGCTTGTCTATACAAAGAAAGTCCTAAAGACTGCTGTGCAAAATTTTTTCCAACTGGCCAATTAGATGCCTCTAACATAACTTTTAGCAATTTTTTATCCCAATCAAAAGTATCCATTAACTTACCAATCTCATAATGCCTATCGGAAACAGTAGCATCGCCCCAATCTATAATTCCTGATAAATGTCCATGTTCAACAAATACATGAGTTGTAACTATATCGCCATTTACAAAACACTCATCAAAAGCATCTAGTTTGTGAACTACTCATGGCTAAAGCCAAGAGCTTCCAATACTAAGCTGCAACTTTTGAGGTCGCAACTTTTCTCTTCTTTTTTGACGCTTCATTGCCACTTGCATTAGCAGCCTTAGCTGC
>Ga0066610_10000377_pt1 | contig 31381 bp, 28 predicted proteins | sample SaaInlV_DNA_165m_FD_60375 | JGI IMG/M metagenome (GOLD analysis project Ga0066610, IMG submission 60375) | Marine microbial communities from expanding oxygen minimum zones in the Saanich Inlet - SI075_LV_DNA_165m | ecosystem: Environmental > Aquatic > Marine > Unclassified | place: British... | reverse complement strand
TAGAGAAAAATGAGCGGTTATTTTCTGGTGCTAGTATCCTCGCTATCAGACTTCACTCTGGAGGAGAATACTCTACCCATGAGCACACTTCCGAGTCCTGTATGTACTCAAGCTTGCTATTTTTACAAATGCTTCCAGAATACATTTTCGCAAACTTACCACGTCTAGCCTTTCTTGTTTCAAAGTTAAAACAAGAAAAGTTGGAGTCAGAAGAAGAACTAACATTAGAACAAGTCAGAGAAAATTATGAGAGACGTCAAGAACAGTATTCAGAACTTTTTGCTGAACTTCGAAAACATTTTGACAGCGATGAAGAAACAGGCAATCAATTCCTGGGACTTCCTAGTGCCCTTTTTGAAGAATTAGAAGAAGACGAAAGATTTCCTCAATTCCTGGGAGGGATCTTGACAAAGGAAAAGGGGATGAACCCTATGTTAGTAGGGTCATATCTACTTAACCTTCTGAAAAGAAAGAATATTGAGACGTACACCAATCATGAAGTAACTGGAATAATCAAATATGCTACTTATCCTGATGGAGAAACACCAACTGGATACATGGTCTTAGCAGGAGAGCCCACCAAAAGAATTCACGCTGATTTTGTCGTAATTGCAGGTTCAGAGGGATCCTACCCCCTCATAAATAAGCTGATTAATTCAACAGGTAGTCCAACAGATAGCAGTATTTTTGTTAAGCACTCTGACGAGGAAATGCTAACTATCGCACAGAATCTTCGAAATAAACTGAATGAAGCTGCAGATGAATCGGCACTCAAAGAATCGCTATCTAATGTTTCTTCCTTCGTAGTGCCCCCCCCTCCGCCCAAAGAAGAAGAGAAAGTAAAATCCAACAGTGCATCACCTACCGATGCAAACGCCATACCCCAGCACGTCACAAGAGACAACACTCCATCAACCAGCCGAGGTAGCTCTTTTTCTATCGCCCCTGATTCACCCTATTCCTATAAAGACCTCAGTAGATTCGTAAAACATCCTGAATTACACATTTATGTTCGCGGGATCGTTCTTGCTAAAATAAATCAAAATCAAATCCCTATTTTCAAGGGACATAGGTCTGGGCTTTTCGGACAACCTGAACGCGGTGGTGCTATGTTGTGCCCAGTCAATGAGAAGTTCGCAGCCATCTACAGTCCAACAGATGAGGGGTGCCGATTAGATTCTGACACAGTCTCCTGTTTCCGAAGCAATCTACTAGGAAACATTGCAGCTCTTATGACACCATCAAAGGACGAACTTGATACAAGGTCACAAAAAACAGTAGATCATGTACAGGGTTTATATCCAGGCATTGAAATAGAAGTTCCTGAGATGCGTGTAAGGTGTACTTTGAGTACAGAACTTTCTCTCCGAAAGCGTAGTCCGATTGCCTTGATCTCCGCTTTTAAGGAGGCAAACGACGTTTTTTTTGCTGCTGCATTGAAGGGCACGTATGCTGCTAGTTTAGGAATTTTGATTCTTGAAAAACTTTTAACCCGCTTTGCTACCGAACCCGGCATTCAAACTCTCGATCCAGTCCTCAAAGACTATATTCTTGGTTTTCCAGGTGCCTTAGCTCCAGTAAAAAGCTCGACCTCCAATTCACGAGCCACTCCTACAGACCAGGATTTAGATCTGGTGCAAGTTGTTCATGAGGCCCAAGAACTAGAACAACTGAGGGAAATGGCTTCAAAACCACAAACAAAAAGAAAATACCCAAAATTAGATGGAAAAAATCATATATACCTCCCCAAGGAACTTAGGCTTACCGATGACTCTACTCCTCAGGATAAGCTTCTTGCCCTGGCCAGAAAGTTCGCATTTGAGAATGGATTCCCCGTCGAATTTGCCGATCCAAGTTATGAAATCGATGGGGATTTTTCTGTTCAACTTGAAAGAGTCTTAAGCAGCAAATTCATCACTGAATTAAATCTTTCTGGACGACAATTATCAGATACAGAGGCTGAAACACTTGGACAACAACTTAGAAAACACTCTCACTTAACCCATTTGAGTATTTCACGCTGCGGTATTTCCGACGATAGAATTGAAACTATTCTATACGATGCCAATAACCTTATTTCATTGGACGCCAGTGATAACGTTTTTGGAGAAGCAGGTATAAAAAGCATAGCCAGATTGCTCGTTTTGGGTGATGGAAATTTGACTAAGCTTTATCTTGCTAGCTCGAGACTTAATCAACCTGCCATTGAAAAACTTAGTCCCGCCGTTAAACGTAGTAAACTTAGCCTACTCGACCTCTCCTCAAATAGCGTTAATGGCCAACTGTTGACAACGCTTGTCGACTCACTCGAAAATCATGAAACTGTCTCCATTTTGAATTTGAAAGATAATCGAATTGATGTTCGAGATTGTTCTTGCCTAGCCAGATTATTTAGAAAGAATTCTGTTTTGAAGGACGTTGACCTCTCTCATAATTCTATTAATAATCAGGGGTGGTTTACCATGCTTACCTTAGGACTTGTTGATGTTTCAGCTTTTAAGGACGAAAACGAAGAGGGTAAAAAAGAAGAGGGCAAAAATGAATCGAGAACAGATGAGGAAGGCCCCAGTACAAAACTAAACACAAATGGGATAGTTTTTAATCGGAGCTTACAACACCTTAATCTAGATTTTAACAGTGGGTTAGACGACCATACCGTCCGAGTTATTAAATACGTCCTCCGCCAAGGACATTTTGGCTATTAAAAAAAATACAGGGACCAAATTAACTTTTATCATTGATTTAAAAGTAAAAAATGTATTTATTTCAAAATTGCTATACCTAATTTTTATATCATGACATACTGAAAAGAAAAAAATGAGAAAGTATCAACAATGAAAATAGCAATTTCTAAAGCGACTGCTGTAGCATTTGGCCTTTTTTATGCAACAGGAGCATTCGCTGGTTCTTCAGGGGGAGAAGACGCCGGCGACTCGGGAGAATCAGATAGAACCACATTCCAAGTTTCAGCCTCTGTTGCGGAGTCCTGTCAGGTCACCGCCAACGATTTGAGCTTTGGCAGTTACGACCCAATTGGCGTCAACGCTACCAATAATCTGAACTCTAGCTCAAATATTCAACTCACTTGTACCGTTGGGACAACGTATGACGTCGGTTTGAACCAAGGAACGACTTCTGGTGGAACAACGACGACGCGAAAGATGAAAGCCGCCAACGGGTCGGATACCTTAAATTATAAGTTATTCCAAAATTCGTCTCGAAGCATCAACTGGGGAAATTCTCCCGGCTCCGATACGAAATCAGGGACCTCTTCGGGCACCAACGAGACTATTACAGTCTACGGTGCCGTCCTGTCAGGGCAAGTGATTGATAACGATACGTATAGTGATGTAATAACAGTTACGGTGACATACTAAAATGAAACATAAAAACAAAATCCTACTCGCTTTCTTTAGCTGCTTACTTCTGTCCAATCCATCAAAGGTATTTGCGACAGGAAGCTATCATTTAAATCCTATCCGCCTCCATTTGTCCCCTCAAGACACGGTGACAAAGCTCCTTCTCAGGAACTTAAATGATGAAAGTGGACAGCTTCAGGTCCAACTAAAATCTTGGGACCAAAAGGACGGTGAAGATTTATATGAATTGAGCCGAGACATGGTCGTAAGCCCTCCTATCTTTCCCGTAAAAGGAAAAAAGAGCCAGACCATTCGGGTCGCCCTTAGAAATGCCCCCGATGAAAAACGGGAAAAAGCATATCGCCTGTTTATCACGGAAATCATCCCCGAAGTCACAACAGCGGCTCAGGCGAAGGCTCGACAGGGAAAGCTCCAGGTCCAATTGGTTATGAGTATTCCCGTATTCGTACATCCGAAAAATGAAACGGAGATGAAACCTATTTGGAAAGCAAAGCGCCTAGATAGCAAAACGGTGCAAGTGGATCTCCACAACGCAGGAGAAAACCATATCCGTGTCGCAGACTTACAGCTAAAAGATACCGCTGATAAGCCAATTAGCAAAAAGGAATCTACGTTCAGCTACGTGCTTCCAGAACAACGTCACACCTGGAAAATAAGCCTAGATAAAGACCTTACAGGCAATGAAATCAAGCTGACCGGGCTCCTTAAAGAGGACGAATACACAACAACGATCACGGTTGAGTAAGATATCTCAAGGGGCAGAGAACAGCCTCAAATCGGAGGTCAGATTAATGGCTTTGACCATTGCTGCCCTCCGTTTCTTGAACTTGTTTCCGGAAGCCTGAAGGATATACCAAGTGCCTCTAGATCCCACCGGCTTAAGACTTACAGAGGATTAAGCTCTCGTAATTTTTGTCCCGATGCACACTCAGGGGCCTCTGTCGTCGTGGTATATATTCCCCCTGGCTCTAATTCCTTAGTTTCAGTCCGACTAATTTCTGTTTCTCCAGGGATCCGATGCTCCGTCACTTTTGAAACTTTGTAACCATCATACTGCTTCAGGGAATGGCGCTTTTTTTTCTTAAAACCTGAAAATTCATCCCACTCCCGCACACAAATTGAAAAATTCAGACTCGCTTCCTTTGTCCTTTGTTCTCTCACACGCTCATCATTCTGCTGCTCATCTTCAAGAACAAACTCACCACCCTCAAAAGGCCTTTGGAAGCGCGTTCCTTTAAAAACGGCCTCCCAACCATCTTCCAAGGCTGTTCTAAGAGTGGTTTCTCCTAAAGCCTCATAGCCATATTGTTCCGTACGGTTAAATATATGGGAAGCTAAAGGAGTTCTTTCCTCGTTGAGCATAAATCTACTCACACTGAAAACATCAGTCGCATATAATTCACCATCATGATACGCATACTTTGAGTGGGATCCTCGTACCTCAAACTCTTTCTCTTGAGTGAAATCTTCCTCTTCCGACTGACTCTGAACTGTTGCCCGCACCACTGCATACATTTTCCCGTCTTCTTCAAACTCTGAATTATCTACCATAGAATAGGTAGCCCCCTCCATCCCAAATACTTTACTAGATGCCTCAGTAACTGTCGTACCAACAAATATAAACGCCAAAACCAACAAAGGCTTGCTGAAAAAACTGGATATTCTGCTCATCTGGAAACTCTCCATATATATAATATTTCCGTTTAACTCTATGGATAGATTTATTATGTAAAAATTAGGACGTCAACCGTCTTCTATCCTCCCCCTTGACAAAAGTCCAAATATGGATAAAATTTTAGATAAATTTTATATATAGACTATCCATAAACAACCGCAAAGGGATCAGGGAAATGGTTGATACAAGTACCTCACAAGAGATTAATCGTCGCGATTTGGCGCGCCCTGCCTTGGATGCATTTTTCAACATTGCAAATCTTTGGCACCTTGATACTGAGCAACAAATGAATTTGTTGGGCCTAGAATCCCGCTCCACCTTTTTCAAATGGAAAAAAGAGAAAAATGGCCTTTTGTCCAAAGATACACTAGAGCGGATTTCCTATATCTTAGGCATTTACAAAGCCCTCCAGATTCTATTCCCCAACCCTAGCATTGCCGATGAATGGATCCATAAAAGCAATACGGCTTTTGACGAGAAGTCTGCCCTAGATCGGATGCTATCTGGTAATGTGGTTGATCTATTTGAAGTACGCCAGTATTTGGATGCCCAGCGCGGAGGCTGGTCATGAAGATACCCAAAAGTGCCATACGCTGGCTTCCCTGTTGGCGCATTATTCCCAGCCGGTATCCCCCGGTAAATCCTTTCGAACGCATTGCCGGGCCACAAAATCACCGAGCCCTCGCCGAAATTGAAAGCATGACCAACGATCGGCTGCGCAGTGGCGCCCCCGCCTGGAAAGATGCGGCCGGAACAAAGCCTGCGTCAAACTATATCTCCGCAGCTTTTACCCACAAGAATAGGCGTGGCAGCCGCTTTAGTGATGGCTCTTGGGGCGTGTATTATGCGGCCTTCGACCTGCAAACCGCCATTGCCGAGACCACTTATCATCGGGAAAACTTTCTCCGAGCAACCGGGGAAGGGGCCATGTTCATTGATATGCGCGTCTTGGTTGCAGACCTAGTGGGGGACTTTCATGATCTCAGGACCCTGAATGAGGATGTATCTGATGTTTACCACCCTACCAACTATGGAAATTCCCAAGCACTCGCCCTTCGTCTAAAGTCTGAAGATTCCAATGGCCTAACGTACAAAAGCGTTCGCCAACCTGATGGCCTGTGTACCGCAACCTTTAAAGCTGCTGTCCTAAGCAATTGCCGCCAAGAACGCCACCTGTCTTATCACTGGAATGGCGAAAAAATCGTACATGTGTTTGAGAAGCGGGCTTTGAGAAAGGTTTCGTAGGAACGGATAACTGATGCCGGAGTGGGAACTTTTTGCATCGGATTTATCGAATGTCGGAACGTGAGATGACAGTATAGAGTTTTTAGCGATCAAAGGGCCCAGAGGCAAAACAAGAGGCCAAACATAAGATAATAGATTTGGCCTTTCCCGCTCTCTAGAAACTAGAAATCTATCCCCACGACGATGGTATCAGAGTAAAACCCAACCGGCACATTCTGGTTCGAAGGGATTCGACCATACAAGGTAAATTCCTTGGTCACTGCCCGAGACCCGGAACTTCTGCCCGTAACCCTTTTGGAGCCCTGACTCCCATTTCCCCACACAACGCGATGAGAAGGCCCTGTGTAGAGGTTGTATTGGAGAAAGGATCTGCCACTGCTCATTTTTCGAACCCGATAGGAGCCAGAATTGCCCGTCATAAGAGAAATAACATACCGAGCCCTAAAAGAGTCAGAGGCACTACAAGTCACTTTTATGGTGCTGGTCGAATCCACGGAATGATTTTCAAATGGGGTATATTCTCCGAAAGAAAAGGAGTCTGCTGTCACGTCACATGTACAAGTCTCCCCATTACATTTCGCCTGCGCATTTTGACTGACAAAAAACATGGCACAAATACAGATCAACCATATGTAGGTTTTATGCAGATTCTTTTTTTCATTTATATTCTTCATGAACACACTCACATCCCCCATTGTACCCATAATAATAGAAATCACTCCAGTTGAACATCCTCTTCAACCTAAAAACAAAGTTACTCATCTTGAGGCCCCGTTTCGTCCGTCAACTTTTGTTCTTGAACTGCTGGCAATTTACTCTCACCTGACTGGGATTGAGCTCCCTTAGATCCATCTACAGAATCATCTTTGGAAGCTTTTTCAGCTTCGGCTTCATCGTCTTTCTTTAAAACTGGAATAGCTTTCTGTTCCTTCGTAAGGCGATGCTTACACCCTATTGCCCCCAAATAAGGCATGGGATCATCGGTCTTATCCAGTTGGATCGTGAACGAACAACGGTTGCCTTTCCACTGTGCCTCACCTTTCCAAGTCCCCACTTTCAGATCCGTCAAGAAAACTTCTCCGTCATATGCCACGGGGTACGACTGTGCATGATCCTCTAATTTAACAGATGCCCCTGTCGGAACAGGTTCGCCAGAATCCATCATGATCTGAGCCGTTGCACTCTTTGATCGTTTCACATCGAATCGAGCGCGAACACCACTGCGGAAATAAGGAACAAAGATAAGCTCTGGCTCATCTAGCAGTTGAGCATCCAGAGGCAAGTCTTTTGTTTCTAAATATACTTTGTTTTTCTGATGGGCTCGTAAATTGGGGATTAATAGCTTCCCATCAGAGTTTGTGGTTCCAACAAGCTGATTATTACTATAGACACGCACATCTTTCATGTCTGGCACTTCGACAAGCGCAAATCCTTGATCCACGTGCCGTGCCATAATCGTTGTTCCACCATAATGGATTATCCCACCAGAAGCCTCTAATTGATAACTATCATTGGCCTTAAAGCGAGATCCAATAAAACGATATTTCCCATAATTGTTTTGGTAATCTAGCCCTGCTTCATAAAAGTTATTATCATCTTTCCGGGCCAAAATATTGTATCCAAAGCCAGTGCCTGTGGGGAGACGCTTCCGGAATCGAGTCACTTTTTGATCTTCTTGATTCTTACGATGGATATAACTTGATGCCAAGACATGATCGGAGTCCAGTGTCCAAACGAGAGAAAAGGTTATCTGATTTTGCTTTTTGTCCACAAGATTCATAAGCGTACTGGTTCTAAAGTTAAGACCATTCGTAATATTTTTCGTATAGCTTAGCGTCAAAAACTTTGTTGAGTCTTCCAAGCGCCGGTTTTGCAACGTATAGGATAAGTTTAACGACCCAAAATCTTCGAATGTATAGCCTGTGGAAACCTGCCCCGTAAAACTAGGGGCAACAGAAGTCAAAAGAGTGCTTGCACTGGAAAAATCACGCGACGTAAAGGTTCCTCTCCCACCGTAGGTGAATTTACCCTGCCTCAAAAACTCAAAGGAAAGCAGCCTCCCTGGCCCTCGTGTATCTCGGCTAACGGCATAGGAACTGGACAAAATAGCGTAATTTAAGAGAAGATACTCAAGGGTAAGCCCCCCTGACTGACTCTTCTTTAAAATATCCGTATGCAGACCATAGGTAAAATCATCCGTAATCCCAAGCCTGTAATCTCCTGAGGCCATGGGCTCTGTATATTGGTTGCTCGCAATGCCGAAATCACTGCGGATCACACCCACCGAGACGGACATATCTTCCAAACCAGGCTTCAAAAGTTCCTGGGATGTATAGTAGGGCATAATTACCTCTTGCCGCCGCCCTAATAGATCCGTCGTTACGATTTTTATGTCCCCTTCCCCAGATATAACGGGCAAATCTTCGATCAAAAAGGGGCCGCTTTCCACTTCCTTTCGTAATCGAGTTGATTCGTTTATGAACACTTCCACATTGCTGGGAAGAGCTGCTTTTCCTCGATAGCTTGGGACAGGAAATTTTACAATATCCGGCCGAATGTCATATTCCGTCCCCCATTTAACACCGCCAAAAAGGACTGAGCCCCCCCACGGTGAGGGCCGAGCAGTCGCATCTCCAAATTGCCACCGACTGGGCGTTTCTGGATTATCAACGGTCCAGGTGCTCTCTAATCTTATGGGTTTAAAATTGCCTCCAATATTTTTATAAAGAATATCATTGGTCACCACGCCATAGGGAAGAAAGACACCCAGCTCTGTTACACCCGTACCCCGGGTTTTTGCCTGCGTCCCCGTGCGCGTCCCTGTAAAATCATAATTCAAAAAGCCACCCACATCTTCGGGTAGTTTGGCAAATACCTTTTCGGGAAGATCGCTTAGAACTGTTTCAGGAAAATGCCTTGGCGGCAACGTAATAAATACATGCATGGCACCGTAGTCCAGCTCATATTTGCTGCCTTCATACCAATCTAAGGCATAGTACTCTTTCCCCTGATACTGAACTGGGGAGACGCCTTCTGGCAATTTTAGTCGCCATTTCAGTATCTCGTCCTTATCCGCCCAGAGATGCTGTTCGCTATCCATCAGAAAGAGAGCAACACCAGGCTGTTTAGAGTGGTTAACCGATGTCTCAAGTAAAAACTCCTGCATTTCGGCTGGAGAGGGATTTGAAAAAGATGGTTTTGCCCAAAGCACAAGCAAACTTACAACAAAAATGAGTCTAAAAAAGATTTTTGGTGTAGTGGCTGGCAACGACAAACATCCCTGTTTTTATAGCATTATTTTTGCATTATCGTATAAAAAACCGCCTTCGTCCACAGGGGAAGAAGGCGGAATTGGAAGGTATGCCGGTTAAAAAGTTAAAAAGTCACAGAAACCACAATCGTATCCGAATAATCATCAACAGCAGCACTTTGACCACCTGGAATAGTACCATATAGAGTATGAGACTGAATAATGCCCGTACCAATATCGGACTCTGTATTTGATCCAATAACGGCCCCCCACTGGCTAGACCGAGAAGAATCTCTATAAATCTGATAAGAAAGTTTATCTGTTCCAGTCAAACTCTCCATCTGACGACCCCCAGCCCCATAATACAAACCATTATCCATACCGATGTCATAGGCAATATTTTGCGTACAATTCACATCCAGGCTGCCGGTTGCATTTAAGTTACTGGAGGCATGAATCCCCGATACCTCATAGGTGCCAAAGTTCAAATCATTGCTCGTCACCGTGCAGCTTGCCACAACAGTTGCGAGTACCTGAAAAGAATCATTTGAAGAATCAGCCTTTGCAGTCCCCATGACGAGCGCTCCCACAAGAATCAAGGCTATGCTTGTCATTTTTAGTTTCATTGCCAATGTCCTCCTGTATTTCCTTTGTTAACAGTAAGATGCGTCAATATTCTCGTCAGAGAATTTGCCTCTATCTTTAATGTTAGAGTGAAAAGGTTAACAAAAGGTTAACAAACCAAAATTTTTTTAAAATTTTAGATAATTTGAGAACATTCTGAAAAAACTATTATAAATCAAAATGTTACCTCGACGATTACATGATCTGAATACGCACCAGTGGGCATTCCCGATTGTCCCGCGGGAATCCGACCATACATAGCGTGGCTTTGTTGTCCGCCCGTTCCGGTTGCTACTTTACTGGCTCCGCCTGATCCTTCGCCCCAGACACTATTTCTGCCTGCGTCTTTATAAATTTGGTAGTTCAGTGATGCCGTCGCCGAATTGCCACTCTTCAATTTCCTGCTAGATCCGTTCCCATATAATCCCGTTCCCACATCAATTGTATAGGAAGTATCGTTGGTACAGGCTACTCCCAGCTGTCCCGTCGCATCCAAATCGCCATTTTGACCGCTATTATAATTTCCAAAATTTAGATCATTAGTTGATACAGAACAAGAAGCCGAAACAGTCGCAGATACTTGAAAAGAGCCATTCACCCCCGACGCCTGCGCCTCAGAAAATGCACATAAAACAATAGATAAAGTAATAATACTTAAATATTTATTCAACATGACCACCACAGTAAAATTTTATATTTAATTCTATTATACAATATTATTTGTTCATTTTGTTTTTTAATTTAATGGTGTAACGGGGTGGGGAGACTTTGGCAAAACAGGCTCCCTCCCCGAGCCCATTTCCACAGTCAATCTTTATGGAAATCCGACTAATGTAAAGTCAGACTTTACATTAGTCGGAAATGGGTTCTTTCCGATGAAAGCACCCTAGTAATTCGCCCAAAGGATATCGAAAAGAATACTTCTTTTGACGACTCTTGGCACGATAGGAAAGAACACCTGAATGTTTCGTGATCATTTCTGGAGCCACAAGGATAAAGTTCATATCGGTTTCAAAGGAATCAAAGCCGCCAAAAGCTTCTCTCATAGCCGCCTCAGCTTCCCCCAAATAATAGTGCTTTAGGGAAACATTTTGAACAGCGGTCCCGCCTTTTGCCAAATGGGCTTTTACCTCTTTATAGAAATCTGCCGACTTGACCTGTGGAGGAACTGTGTCACTCACACAAACATCCACGAGAATGAGATCAAATTTGTCTTTAGAATCTTTAAGATACTCCCATGCATCAGCCTGGACAATTTTAAGATGCTTATCCTTTTCCTGAACCCCAAAATGCGCCTTGGCCACGCTAATAACAGCTGGATCTAGTTCCACAACTGTAAATTCAGCTCTTTTCAGATACTGACGCAGATACTGGGTCAGACGGCCTCCCCCCAAGCCCAGCATAAGCACCTTCTTCAAATTTTTTGGATAGGCAGCCCCAATGCTCATAATCCTTTGATAAACAAGAGGAACCTCCAATTCATCTTTGGGATTATACATGGATTGAAGGTCATGCACAGCCCCGAATGACATAATAAGATATTGATTTTGTTCAAGAACATAGACTGGATTCTGAGAAGAGGCGCGATATTCAACCAAATTAGCCAGCTTTGGATCCGCTGGGGGCTGATTATATAGATTCTGGCAAATTTCCCCAGAAACAGGGCCAAAATCGGCTCCAAATCCTGCCACAGGCCACACCAGCACTAAAACCAGCAACATAATTTCATAAAATAGCCGTGTTTTCACCATATCTCCCCCTATAAGCTCCAAAACACTATATCAGGCTATCATTGTCCATGGAATGGGGTTTGTGGGGTTGCATGGCGATAAATGGGATAAATATGTAAGTAAAGCACCGCTAGAAGTTGCTATCTGACACATCATTACGCAAGTAAAGATGTGTCTATGAATTACTACAAGCTTACTCATCAGAATCTACAGTGACCGTTAAGTGGTCCGAGTACCTCCCAGACAAAGCTAGCTCAAATCCCTTAGAAGGGGCTATCACACGCAATCGAGCATTCTCTTTGCATTTCTTCTCCTTTGAAATCGAAGTTGTCAGTTTATTAATAGGAACACGGTTAGATACTTCACGCCGACCAACGTCTGAGGCCTTATCGGTAAAGTAAACTCGATAAGGGATCTTTTCCCCAGAAACAGGTTCTACTAAATTAAAATTGTTATCGCTCGATATGGTTACTGAATAACGGTATTGCCCTTTGGATTTAGCTTTTTTGCTTTTTTTTGTTTGATATATGCAAAAATCATTGTACCCAGATCCACTGATCCCAAAAGTTAAAGTCCCCATCCATGTCCCATCCCCATTCTGCGACAAAATAGCAACTTTCCCCTGGGCACATTGCGAAACAAAACAGGATGCTAGAAGAAACAAAATAAACTGCAACCCATTCCGGCTAATAAACATATCCAAACGTACCTGTTGCTAAACGGAAACATACCACGTCACTATATACTACTTGGAACTGAAAATAAAACACCCAAGCAGAAATGAAAAGAATGGCCTCCACTCTTATACTTCATATATTCGAATGAATGAAAATTATCAAACTAATCACGTCCCAGTCGCTTGAGCGACCACTGCAGTGATTGTTCCATCGTACGTCCCAGAATCCAATGCTTCATAGCTAGCTTCAATTATCCGCACAAATAGCTTGGAATTGTCAGTTCCCCCCGATCCTCGGCATTGACCAATAGTCGTCGCAGCCTGATCGTCGACAGCGGTGTTATATGTTACAGCACTATTTCCACCATCACCAAATGCTCCTCCGATTTCATCAATCCATTCCACAGAATAGGCAACGGTACCTGACCCACCGGATTCTTCCAGTTGAAAAGTTGCCGTCTCTGCTGTGGTAAGTGTAAGCTTAAAGGCTTTAGTTTGATTACCTGTTCCTGACTTCACATTGCTAAAAACGCAAAGATCGTCAGATTGATCTAAATTACCAGTTGTAGACTCAATTAACGTCCCAAAATCCAAATTGTCAATGCTGGAATCTTGTATAAATATCTGTTGCCCGACCGCGATTGTTAAGGTGAGGTCATCGCTATCCGATGCAGTCTTCAGGCCTGTGGGAGGAAAAAAAGCCACCAGAAATGCCAAAAAACTTGCACCCAACACAACTCTCGATTCTATACCACGAAGTTTCCTCAACATAATTATGTCTCCAACTCTTCAAAATCAACTTAAAGCGCCTCAACAAACTTTCCTTGAGATGAGGCTAAAATTAAGAACTCAAAACTACCTACACAAAACAAACGCTCTCTCCTTAATTCTTCCATACGATCGAAATGATGGAAGGCCATTACTATCCCGTATTAGGTGCCCGTAGCTTGAGCGACCACTGCAGTAATAGTACCATTGTACGTTGCAGCATCTAATTCAGTATAGTTTGCCTCAAGTATTCGGATAAACAACTTCGTATTGTCATTTCCACCCGACCCTCGACACTGACCAATGGTTGTCGCAGTTTGATCGTCAACAGCGGTGTTATACGTTACAGTACTATTTCCACCATCACCAAATGATCCTCCGATTTCATCAATCCATTCCACAGAGTAGGCTATCGTGCCGGCTCCACCGTCCTCTTCCAATTGAAAGGTTGCCGTCTCTGCTGTGGTAAGTGTAAGCTTAAAGGCCTTAGTTTGATTACCTGTGCCTGACTTCACATTGCTAAAAACACATAGATCATCTGTTCCATCTAAATCACCGCTTGTAACCTCAGAAACAGTACCAAAATCTATGTTATCAATGCTGGAATCTTGTATAAAGATCTGTTGTCCAACAGCCAATGTCAGAGTTATATCATCACTATCAGACGCCGACTTAATGCCTGTTGACGAAGACAAGAGCAGCCCCAAGCCTAAAGCACTTGCAGCAAATACATTTAAACGTTTAACGCTACTAAACTTTCCTGACATAACTCCACCTCTTTAAACACAAACTTTAAAACCACAATGAAACAAACATCTCAATATAATATTACCACAAATAGTCTAAAGTTATTATTTCTTTTTCATTGCATAACAATATCTATTTGAATTAATTAAAATAATAAACCGAACTATTTTTGGTACATTTTTCTAAAGCATTTAAGGAGTTGCAATGAGATAAATGATCTGTTTTTCATTGGGACAAGAGATGTCAGATGCTAAACCCATACAAAAATAATACATTCGATTGTTTTTGTTGAGTTTTATTCTATGGTTCAATTCTAAAACTCAGAATACACACATTCTCAAAGATTATTATATTAGGCTTAGCTTAAAACTCTAATTAGCTATTGTTTTTTAAAAGAAAAGTCTACGGCGAGGCAACTGTCACAGTAATATTATCAAGATAGTCACCAGCCAGCTTTGCTTGATAATCCGACTCCAGAATTGTAGCTATAACAACAGAATTATTTCCAGGATTGTTTCCTCTACACTTACCAACAGAAGTTGCTTGAAACCCCGTCAATGTTGCGCCCTCGGGCACCTGTTGTGCACCAGCGCCATTCACATTATCGGCAAATTGGATCGAATATACCATCTGCCCACCAGGCGTTGCCGCAGCTGCAGCATCTGCATTCAACAGCTTGTACTCCCCATTATCACTCGTTACAGTCACTGTGTACGCCCTAGCTAAACCTCCAAAATTCACATTGCTAAAGACACATATTTTGTCCTGAGCCGTAACGTCACCCGCAGTTGAATCTAATATTTCATCAAAAGTGAGTCCATCAATACTAGAATCTTGAATGAAAATTTGGAGCCCTATCGAGGCACCCACTGGAATAACCTTCGAAGGACTTCCCCCGCCTGGACCACCACCTCCACCACCACCTCCTCCTCCAGAAGAGCCAGCTTGTGAAAACGAAATACCAATAAAATAGCAGAGAAAAAGTGCCACTGAAAGAACCCTAACAGCCACCCTCACGTCTTGAAAACAAAGGCCTTTCCAATCACTATAACGCATTTTTCCGCAAATCCTTAAAAGTTACCCGTCTCTGTTAGTATTTTAGCACATACTTTAACACATTCTAGCTAAATTTTGCAGCAGGAAATATAAAAATTTAACATGAACCTTAAACGCAAATATCAATTTTATAATAAATTAATTTCCATCCACGGTTTGACAACGGATTTAGGTAATAGTATCATGTGGTCAGTGATTATATATGATGAATAATAAAGAATAAGATGCAGCTTCGAAGTTTTTTTTCAAAAGTAATTTTTATGACATTAGCGTGTACGCTGTGTGTTCATCATGCGTGTGCACGTATTATCGTCTCTCCATTAAGGACACAGTTCAAATTAAAAGATAAGCCGTATCAAGATATTTCAGTTTTCAACCAACAAAAAGATAAAAAGTCATACGTTGGCACTACTCTAAAACTTATTGAGAATCCTGGCATGCCGAACGAACGTTCCATAGAAAGTCGAAATCCAAAGGAAGTTGGCTTACTTCTGACACCTCCAAAATTAGTCCTTGCACCGAATCAAAGGAGAAGCATTCGTGTTTCACTTTTAAAACCGCCAGGTGAACAAGAACGCATCTACAGAATTAAGGTGATGCCCGTTTTGGGACAACTAAAGCGTGTAGCACCAGTTTCACAAGGTGAAAAACGACTATTTTTACGTGTAAATGTTGCTTTTTTAGTTGAGTTAGTAATACCTCCTATAAAACCAGTTGCAAAAATTTCTGCAATTCGGAATGGCAAGTCTGTTACCGTAAAAAATATCGGCAATACAAATCTGCTTTTTGGGAAGATCCAACAATGCACTTCAGCTGATAAATGTGTGGAAACAGGGGTAACTGGCAAACGCCTCTATGCTGGAAACACTTACACTTTTGAAATCCCTGAAGCAGGTCCTGTCTCTTTTGAAACGGTTGCAGAGACTCTAGATAAAAAAAGTGCAGGGCAAACAAACTAATACATTATACAAGAATTGCATGAAAAATTTTACTTCCCAATAACAGTGGGCTGTCTCTTGGCTCAACTACTAAAATTGTGAAGTATTTCTGTCCCTGGGCCATACTGGCTATCACAACAAAAGCTGCAATTAGGCACTTGAGCACACGCTCCCCCCAAGTAAACTGAACACGTTAGGTTGCACTCCTTAAGCTTCTGATGCTGACTTTTAGAGAATTCTGGAGCTAAAATACCGTATGTTATATTTTTGGCTAACACCTCTTCATTTATCAAACAAAATGTACATAAAAATGAAAAGAATAATATAGTAACCTTAATCATTTACCACCATTAAAATTGAACTAAACAAATAATTAAAACAACAATACAAGTAAATAGTAACACAAAAAAACCTGAAGATGTATTAGGAAATTCTTAATAAGACATCTCTTCTATTTAATGACAACAATAAAATCCTTATGTCTACCGCTCTAGAAAAGAAACTTCTCGATAAACGAGCTCTTTTCTATTCGAGGAAGGTGTCTTTTCTCCAAGACTTTCAGGATGTCCTTTTTCATAATACACAGCCTTTTTTGGGATGGGCCCTGTTTTGATACCTTTTTTGGCTTTTTCTTTAGGAACTATCCCTAATAGACTATTCTCTCCGTAAACCTTATTCTTAGTCGGACCGACTTCAGGGCGTTGCGTAGATTTTTTGTTCATAGCTTTCTCAACAGCAGGAATTACCTCATGATATACCAGCTCCTTTAGGCGTTTTACAGATTTAGTCACTCTAGTAGGATTTACTGCTTGACCACTTGCCCTGTTCACTGAAGAATCACGCACTTGATAAACCAGTTCTTTTTCAGACTGTCTGCCCGATGCCTTGCCTTGTTTTACTAGATCAACTAATTTGCCCTCCTGATGAACTAATTCTTTCTCAAAATTTTTGTTTGTAGATGTACCCTTCTTTTCAGCTCCTTCTGATTTCCCTTCTTGATGAACCAGTTCTTTCTTAAACTTCTTATTCATAGGCTTAGCTCGTTTTGGTGAAATAGCTGGCTTCCCTTCTTGATAAACTAATTCTTTACTAAATCTTGTTGCTTTCTTGTTCTCAGTTGTTTTATTAATATTTTTATCGATATCAATCATTGGTATTTCTCTGTGCACCGATTCTTCAATCACTGGTTTCGATTTTGAAGAAATTCCATCAAGATCCTCGATATTATCTTCAGGCTGAATATTCTCTTGCGAAGAAACTCCTGCACCGACTTCTTCTTGAATACTCTCTTCTGCCATCTCTTTTTGATCTTGAACTCCTTCCATGGACTCTTCCTCAAAACTAGTCTTTCCAGGATCGATAGCATTCAAATGATCTGGCTGTTTCTGCGATGGTGATTGAATCTCCTCTTCTGTAACAACAGGTATATCACCTTCTATTTTCCCCTCTGAAGTTTCATCCTTCTTAAGTTCTTCAAAAAGAACTTCCCCTTCATATTTATTCTCTCTTTTATTATCAATTCTTTTTGGCCTCTTCTTTGTAGGAACACAGACTATACTCTCCTTATATACATAGTTATCTTCCGGAGCCAACCCGCCAACCTTAACTTCACAAAAAGCTCCTTCAATGGGTTCAACAAACAATTTTTCTGTCCCCTCAGGAATTTCAACTTGAATATACCCATTTTCATCTGTTTGGGCTAAATCAACTCCACCTTCCACACCTGCATATTGGACAAAACTTCCATCAGGCCTTACAAACTGTGAAATAAGCAAAAACACTTTTTGCACTTCCCACGAAAGTGGTTGAATATTACTCTCATACAAAGTGACAAACTTTGGTTCAGGATTATACGTATACAGATTACCCGCTAAGGAGTTAATAGAAACCATATAAGTCTTGAACGGTGACAGTTGTATGAATGCAGCAGTTCCTGACTTAATAACTTGAGCAGGGCGGTTATTAATGAGCACTTCAAATTCCTGGTCAGCCTCAGAAGATATTACATCCACAAAAATCCCCGTAGTATTACGGGAAGAGTTCGAGAAACCGCTCTTCTCTTCTGCAGCAATAAAACTTGTGTCCCCCGAAAAACTAAACTGCCGACTAATTGCCCCAGAAATAGGTTTGCTATAAGACGCACTGCTTTGAAAGCGCCCAAAATTATCGCTATATGATACGGATGGCCTTAAAGAATCAGACGCTGAAGTATGACTCCCAGTCACTCCTGCTCCCAAATCATAGCGCCCAGATTCAGATTTTGTCCAAGCAGAACTTAAAGTATAATCCTGTGTATCACGTTCACTAAGCTGATTTTCAATATCTTGCTCCCTATTGTAAGTCCCCCGAAACGCGTGTCTCCAATTATCATGGGAAAAACTCACATTTATACCAAATATATAGAGCCTGTCGTTATTTCTAACATTATAGCTTGTTAACCAATTTGCAAAAATGCCACTTTCCCTGTAAAGAGGATAACTAAAGGTGGCAGTGTAAGCTCTATTCTTTGTCCCAACATCTGATTTTCCATAACTAGTGTTGAACAAAAAATTTCCTTTATATAGAGGCAAATTAAGAAAGGCTGAATATCTTACACGCGTCCCAGAAACAGGGTCAAATTCAGAAGCTATTTTGTTCCTTTGAGCCTTTGTTGGACCAAACATACTAAGAAAATTTCCGCCTCCAGAAAAAAAACTTGCTCTATAACGTAGATCCGAAAAGTATCCATAATTTTTCTTTGTTGTAATTAACCCACCAACCTTTAACGTTATGTCAGAATCGACAAAAATTACACTAGACTCTGATGCAGCAACACTCCGAGCCAACTGAACATTTTCAGCTAAGGCCCAAGAGTTAGCTACTCTTACAGCCGTCCCCATCTGCCCAACCAAATCATTAAAAAACTGAGGAAACAGCTCTTGAGTTCTATTTGCTGTATTTTCAATAAATCCAAAACTCCCATAGTAAAATGGATAATCAAATGGAGGAATAACTTCCGTCTTAACAAAAGCCTGTGTTGTTTCCGTTACGTTGCCATTTATGTCAATAATTTTGATTTGAACATCGTAATTTCCTGCTGGAAAACTAGAAGTATTGATGAACTGATTGCCAGCCGTATAGTTTTGAGCGTACAGAAGTTTTTTATCCCTAAAAACTTGGACCTCCCCGGGTAAAGCTAGGAAAACCTCTATTGGAGTCGACTGGGCGCTATTTAGGTCTGTAAGTTGATTAAGTGTGGTAAAAAACTTACCTCCTATAAGAAGCTGAGATGATAGAAAGTTACTTCCTTCATTTCTCACAGTTCCAATCTGAAATGTCTTATTCCATCTATTCAAATTTCCAGTAATTGTACTGAAACGAAAACGCTTTTCACCAACAGTAGATAAAGACGTATCACCTTCATCCAGGAAATAACTCGAGTCAATATCTATAAATGCCTCTTTATAGGCAAAAACATTTCTATTGTTAACAGTATAGTTCCTTTCTCGTTTACTCCCTGTCGAATTCACAAAAACATTATTCAGGAAAGAAAAATTACTCGTTGATCGTGGCAGTTGATCAAATTCAAGTTCTTTTTTGTCTAAGAGATCTGCATTAACAAAAATAGACAATTCTCTTTTGAATCTGTCATAAATAACTGCAGCTACTTTGGGACTTAAAATTCCACAGGGTTGTCGTGCATTTTCATTACTACATGCTAACTCTGAGTTGCCAGCTATTTCTCCTGTTAATGCTTTAAGGACAGCTTCAGGATCTTTAAGCCCTTTCATTTTCTTTACAAGTAGGCCCGGATTTTTAATAACTACCTTGTTATCTTGGTATGTCATTAGAGAACTACCAAGCAAATTCCCGAAAAAATAGGCTTCCACATAGTTAGTCTCTTCAGCAACATCTACAGCTTCGAAGCCTGGGGGAGGTTCGTCTGACTCCTCAAAAATTCCAATACGAGTGCTGAGAGAATATTCAGGAATCAGCAAGAAAGCGACAATAAAAAAATAATAATTGAATATTGTCAGACTCTTAAAACATAGAGCTATAATTGTTTTTGTATTGGATCCATTCAGCATAAATTGATCTTTGGAATAGCCCCTATTTTACGGAAAAAATACGGGAAGAAGTTTTGTACCGAAAAACAGATCACTCTGTAGCTCCCTTGAAACTACCAATTTTTATATAATTTATACAAAGAAAACTCCGAAAGATAAAGCAAAAACTCTCAAATTGGCTTTGCATTATGGAATAAACCCAAAAGACTTGTTTTAAAACTTTTATGAATAGTAACTGCTAGTTCTTCCTCGGCGCGTCTGGAATACTTTCGTAGAAAAAACATTCAAATAAATCCTTAAGGTTATATCGAAAGTCATATTTTTTCTGCAATGTCTCGGCTAGTGTTACTTTCTCACTTTCTGTTTTTAGAGGCCCATCATACCCAATTAAAATAAAATTATGTCCCCTCTCAAAAATATCCACATGATCAAAAAGCTTTGTCATTACATCTTCCGCCTCTGACAAAAAATACCTTTTATTGAATACATTTTGAACAACCGCTCCACCAGAAACAAGATGCTTCTTCACTTCTTTATAAAACGCTTCACCTTTAAGATGTTCAGGAAGAATTTCCTTCCAATATGCGTCTAAGAAAATTAAATCAAATTTTTCCTTACTCCCCTTCAAAAACTTCCAACCTTCACTTTCTACGATCTTAATTTTTTCTGAAGGTTTTACGTCAAAATACTGCTGAGCAACCTTTATAACCTCAGGACTAAGCTCAACCCCAGTGAAATGTGTGTTTTTCATATACTGACTCAAGTAACTGGTAATTCTACCCCCTCCTAGGCCTATCATAAGAACTTTCTTAATCTCTTTTGTCGTAGGATACAGAACTCCTAGAGTCATGATCCGCCCATAACTCATAGCCAGTTCAGTACTATCTAAGGGGTTATACATAGACTGAATATCATGTTTTCTCTCGAATGACATTCCTATATGGGGACCAACTTCTAAAACATATACCGAAATATCTTTTCCTTGAATTACATCAATGACGTCAGCCTTCTTCAGATTGAATTTTGGTTGGCTTGAAAGTTGATAGCAAGCTAAGGGATTTGCAGTATCCGATGCTGTTGCCAACTGAAAACAAGTAGTAACAATAGTAAAAACAATAAAACAGTACTTAACAAAGCAGCTATAGCGTTCTAAACCACCTTCATTTTTGCGATTTTTCATTATTAACCTCATTAGTACCAACACAAAAAAAGTTCACTGATATTGTATCGGAAGTTATATTTTTTTTGAAGACCCAACGTTCGCTTTAAAAGTATTTCTTCTGTTTTAGGAGGGCCGTTGTATGAAATTAAAATTGCATCATCACTTCTTTGTTCCTCAAATTTACTAGGCTCTTCCCGTACATTGAATCCATCAACATGATCGAAAACCTTCAAAAGGACTTCTCGTATGTCACTGGGAGAACGATCAATTTTTGTGAGAAAATTTCCAACAAAAACACCGCCGGTTACCAATTTACTTCGTATCAGCCTATATAGAGACAGATCACCGGAATGTTTGCCTAGGGAAGATATTACGTCAAAATCCAAAATTATAATATCGTATCTTTCTTTCGTATTTTGGAGGTGTTCCCACACATCCTCGGTCACGATTTTCTGATCCGGAGACAAACCAAAATAATTCTCCACAGCCTTAACGACCTCAGATTTAACCTCTAAACAGGTTATCTCTATCTCTGGAGCGAATTGATGAAGGTAGGAATTTATTTGCCCACTTCCTAAACCGATAAAAAGAATCTTTTCTAATTTTTTTGGATATAAAAGGCCTAGCGTCATCAAACGAGCCGAAAATTGTGATAGTTCTGTGGGATCCTCTGAATTTCTTATTCGCTGGACATTATCACCAAAAGAAAAATTTATATATTTTCCTTTTTTTGAAACCGAAAAAGAGCTTTTTCCTGACCTATCTCCACTCAAAGAATCCTGCGTTTTAATATCAAAGTGTAGTTCCTTACTTTGTTTCTTACAAAGAGTTTTATCAAACTGTCCCTGGACACTCCCATGACAACCTAGAAAAATAATAACCCCTGCAAAGAAAAGTTTAGTTCTTCTCAATTTCACCTTTGCCCCTCTACAATAACATCTCCGTAAAAATGCTTCTCCCACCTACATCCAACATTTCAACAACTCTCTCAGACCATAACGAAATCCATGTTGCTTTTGAAGCCTTATTGCTCTCTTTTTGAAACTTTTATTGGATATTTTGGGACCGTTATAAGCAATGAGAATTGTATTATCCCCTTCTTCATCCTCTCCTAGCAGGGCATTTCCTGCCACATCTTCATTGTACGTATCCACATGTGCAAAACTTTGACTCAGCTTCTCCCGCACTTGCTGAATATTGAGATGCTTGGAGGGAATAGCATTTTGGACCAAGGCACCGTTTGGTGCCAACTTCTCCTTAGCGAGTGCATAAAAGGAAGCAGTTGCCATATGGGTTGGAATAAATTCCATGTAAGCATCAGAGAAGATTAGATCATACTTTTCTTGGGTGTCTTTCAAAAACGTCAATCCATCCGCAAGAACGAGTTTATGCCGACTTGTATCTGGCACCCCAAAATATGCCTTGGCCGCCTCAATAACCAATGGATTGTGATCAACACAGGTAATGTGTGCCTCGGGGAAATAGTGGTGCAAGTAACTGCTCAACATACCTGTCCCCAAACCCACCATAAGAACTCTTTTGATATGCTTGGGATACAAAACCCCCATAGACATCAAGCGTGCAAACAAAAGCGGCAACTCAGTAACGTCTGAAGGATCTTTTGTTCCCTGCACATCCTCTCCTCCATTAAAGGATAAAGCATAATAAGGACCCTCCTTTAATACCACATACCCATTTTCTTTCGTGTAAAGTACCTCTGCCTGTTCCAAGTCAATATCCACTTCCGAACGAAGCTCTTCACAGATGGATGCTTTACAAATTGGGGCCTGTGCCAATAATAAGGCCTGAAATAGAGACAAAAAAATAATGAAATGAATTATCTTGGATTGTTTAGCTTCCACCTTGCCACCCTCTTTTTTTTTGAGACAGTATCAGGCATTTAAGAGGAAGGATAGGGTGGGCAACTATTTTAAGGGAACGAATTAAATAGCCGTCATGCCGGAACCTACGAACTCTTGGCGAGCCGGCGTCTTAAGCCGGCAAGTCTTAGAGTGAGTTGGTATCTCGGTATCCAGCTTTCAGGGATTAGTAACCAGAGATCAGTGTGCCAAAAGTGCCCAATAATATGGATTTGATCTCAAAGCTCTTACTCCCGGCCCCTGGATCCCGCGCTCATAAGAAATTCTAAAGCGCGCCTTCGGCTTGCTAAGAATTCCTAATGGCCGGGAAGACGAATTTTGGACCGGATAACGCAGTATGGGCCGGATAACGCAGTATATGATTGCATCCAGAGCCTTCCCCTCACGATGCATCCAGTGTGTGCCCGTCACGATGGATCTAAAGCTTTCCTCTTGGCTGAAATTATGGAGGGCGAAAAAACATATTCGCCTGCCGAATTCTTTTTTGCCTTTATCCACAGTGATTTAAAAGCACTAGCCCGTCAAAGTAGGCTATAATCCCACCTGGAAATGCTATTTTCCCATTGACTCCCATAGAATCCCATGCTATCCCATAATAGTGTGGTTTGTGGTCAGTGTGTAGGGAGTAATGTTGAAAGGTATGGGATACGTATAAATGGCCCTATTTCTCTCCACATTTACAAATAAGATCGACAAGAAAGGTCGAGTATCGGTACCTGTTACCTTTCGGACGGCCCTTGCGGGACAACCATTCCTCGGGATTGTTGCCTTTCGTTCTTATAAATCTCCCTCAATTGAAGCCTGCGGGATCGATCGTATGACGCAACTCTCTCAGAGCGTTGATCGACTCGACTTATTTTCGGAGACTCAAGATGACTTTGCTTCCACGATATTTGCTGACTCCCATCAATTGCCCTTCGACAGTGAGGGGCGCATCATGCTCCCACAAGAACTTTTGGCCCATGCTCAAATCGAATCCCATGCTGCATTCGTGGGTCGCGGAGCTACTTTTCAGATATGGTCGCCAGAAATCTTCCAAAAACATCAGAGTGAGGCTCGTAAACGTATCCACGAAAAGAAGGCAACACTCAAATTAACTGATACTTCTTCCCCTGAGGAGGGTGCCCGATGAGCCCTCCTCCCTTTTCTCCTTCCCAATGTGCCTCCCAGCACATTCCCGTCCTCCTCAACGAGATTATAGAGTCCATTGCCCCAGAGGACGGGAAGACCTACGTAGACGGAACCTTCGGCGCTGGTTCCTATAGTCGCTCCATACTCAACGCCGCCAAGTGCACTGTTTGGGCCATAGATCGCGACAAAGATGCCATCAAACGATCTGCCTCCCTAAAAAAAGAGTTTCCTCAGCGATTCAAGTTTCTGTTAGGAAAGTTTGGCGATATGGAGCAGCTCCTCAAGGAAAACGGCGCCAAAGAAATAAATGGCATCGCTTTAGATCTGGGCGTCTCTTCCTTCCAAATTGATGAGGCTGAGCGAGGCTTTTCCTTTCAAAAGGATGGTCCCTTAGACATGCGCATGGGCGAATCTTCAGAAACGGCCGCGGACGCTTTGGCCACTTTGGGAGAGACAGAAATTGCGGACATACTCTATAAGTTTGGAGATGAACGGAAATCTCGCCCCATTGCGCGGGCCATCGTAAGAGAGCGAGCCAAAACGCCCATTACCACCACGAGACAACTGGCTGAGATTGTCCGTCGTATCATTCCAGCTAAAAAGGGCCAAATTGACCCTGCGACCAGGACATTCCAAGCCATACGGATATACATCAACGACGAGATGGGAGAGCTCCAGCGGGCTCTTGAATCCGCTGAAAATATCCTCGCTCCAGGAGGAAAACTTGCTGTGGTCTCTTTTCATTCCATTGAAGATCGATGCGTAAAGCATTTTTTAAAGAATCGAAGTGAACATAAAGGGCTCTCCCGTTATGTGCCTGAAGCCGAAGAAGGGCATAAAACCTTTAAGCTTCTTACACGCAAAGCCATTACCCCTTCCCAGTCTGAGATCTCCCAAAATCCCAGATCCCGTTCAGCGCGCCTTCGGGTGGCTGAACGGATTTTCCCTTCGCAAAGTAGGACGATGCCATGAGACGTTCTACCCTCATTTTCATTGCTTTCACAATTTGCATAAGCGTTGCTCTGTTTCATATTAAGTACCGAGTGCTCGAGCTTGAGCAAGAACTCATAACGGTTCACAAACAAATCTTCAAGAACGAAGAAACTATCCACATTTTGGAAGCTGAATGGAGCCATCTCAATGATCCTTCCACTCTCCAAAAATTATCGCAGCAACTTTTGAAACTTAAACCTATTTCCAGTAACCAAATATTCGCCTTCAACCGATTGCCCTATAGGGTCAACGATCCTTCATTTGAACCCGAAAATCCCCCAACAAAGCCCACATCACGCCTGATGCTTTCAAACTATTCAACACATTAAATACCAAACATATGATATATCTCCCCAATAACCCGAAAAAAAACTCCTCGGTAGACCTTTCTAAAAAACAGAACCTAGAATTTGTAGGTTCCCTCTTTAAAGGGTTGGAAATGGCCCGGAATAGACTCCTAATGGTGAGTCTGTTTTTTGCCATTGGCTTTTTGACAGTTTCTTACAGGCTCATTGATGTGACCCTCTTGCGAGGGCAGGATGAACCAGGCATTTCCGATTTCCTCTCCCATTCAAGCCACAGCGTTGCTCGATTCAACATTCTCGATCGAAATGGAAAGACTCTGGCCACAAATCTCATCACTGCCTCCTTGTACGCCAACCCTAAAATAATCTTAGACACAACAGACGCTTTTGAAAAGTTGACTAAAATATTTCCCCAACTGGATCAAAAGGACCTTTTGAAAAAACTATCCTCTGACAAAAACTTCGTCTGGATTGCCCGAAATCTCACCCCCCAGCAGCAAGCCCTGGTCCACCACATGGGACTTCCTGGACTTCATTTCCATCGAGAAGAAAAGCGGGTATACCCTCACGGACGCCTCGTTTCTCACGTTCTTGGATTTACAGACGTAGATAACAGGGGCATTGCAGGAATAGAATATGGTTTCGACGTAGACTTATCTAAAAATAACGTCCAACTTTCAATAGATCTCAGTGTTCAACATGCTGTCAATGATGAGCTGACAAAAACCATCGAACACTTTAAAGCAAAAGGCGGTTGTGTCCTTGTTCTAGACGCAAAGTCTGGAGAGATTTTGGCCATGGTCTCCCAACCAAATTTTGACCCTCATATGCCGCAAAAGGCCAAGTCGGAAGAGCGCTTTAATGCCAATACACTGGGCATTTATGAAATGGGATCTACCATCAAGATATTTACGACAGCAATGGCGCTAGAAACAGGAACGGTTACCTTCCAAGATGGGTACGATGCCTCCAATCCCATTCGTGTTGCTAAGTTTAGTATCAACGACTTTCGGGGAAAAAACCGTTGGCTCTCCGTTCCCGAGATCTTTCAGTATTCTTCAAATATTGGCATGGTTAGAATGGCCCAGGACGTCGGAACAGAAGGACATATTGCCTATCTGGATAAGTTCGGACTCTTGAAGCCAGTCAGCGTAGAAATTCCTGAAGTTGGGGCCCCTCTCACGCCAAAACAATGGCGAGATATAAATATGATGACCATTTCTTATGGGTATGGCCTTTCTATTAGCCCCCTTCAGCTTGCAATGGGCGTAGGAAGTGTTGTAAATGATGGCATTATGGTAGAACCTACTCTCCTTAAGAGAGCGGAAACCCCAGAAGGAAAACGGATTATTTCAAGAAAGACTTCCCATCAAATGCGCCAACTATTAAGACTTGCCGTAACTGACGGCACCTCTCGAAAAGCAAACGTTGATGGCTACGTTGTTGGAGGCAAAACCGGCACAGCCAACAGAACTGACGGTAAAACGTATAACACAAAAGAAACCTTATCCTCGTTTGTTGGCGCTTTTCCAATGCATGATCCTAAATATGTGGTCCTCACGATGCTCGACCGCCCTCAAGGATCAGCAGAGACATTCGGATATACCGGCGGTGGCTGGACAGCGGCACCTCTGGGCGCCAATGTTATTGCCAGAATCGCCCCCATCCTTGGGGTGAATCCCGTAAATGAGTCAGATTCCGCCATTGAAGATGCGCTCCATATTGATATTCCCTCCACTGGATTCCGTCATGCGTCTTATTAATCTCTTGCCAGATTCTCTTTCTCCCGCTACTGGGAAGGCAGATCTTGAAATCACACGTATCGTTTCAGACTCTCGCCAAGTGGTGCCTGGAGCCCTTTACGTTGCCATCAATGGAGAACAAGTTGATGGCCGAGACTTTATTCCGCAAGCGCTGTCAAAGGGAGCTAGTGCTATTCTAGCGCAACCAAAAGAGGGACTTTCCCAATCATCAGAGATTATTTTTACCTCTGAGGACCCTCGAAAAATCCTCTCCCAGATTGCCGCGAATTTTTATGGAAAGCAGCCCAAACACTGTGCCGCTGTAACGGGTACCAATGGTAAAACTTCTGTTGCTTCGTTTGTACAGCAACTATGGCAATCCTTGGATTATAGCTGTGCAAGTCTGGGAACCATCGGTCTCCAAACCAGCCTTCCCCTCCCCCCTGATTTGTCAAAAAGCACTCTGACCACTCCAGATACAATTAGCCTCCACGAAATTGTCCAAAAGTTGGGTAATATAGGGATAGATCACCTTATTTTCGAGGCCTCTAGTCACGGTTTGAAACAGTACCGAACCGATGGCCTGGCGTTGGAAGTGGCCGCATTCACAAATATTAGCCGGGATCACTTGGACTATCACGCCACTTTCGAAGATTACTTTGTCTCTAAAAGCCGCCTCTTCGCGGAATGTCTTCCAAAAGGAAAGACTGCTGTTCTCAATGCAGACATCCCAGAATTCGAAACCCTCAAGGAACTATGTGAACAGAGTGGCCACAAAGTATTGACCTATGGAAAGCAGGGAAAAGAATTCCGAATTCTTGACCTACAACCTTCTGACAATACGCTTGCTATTCGGTGTGAGATTCTCTCAAAAACCCATGAGATCATCTTGCCTTTTATTGGAGAGTTCCAAGCCATGAATCTCATGTGCGCTCTTGCCATCTTGTATGGAACCCATCAGGATCAGGTCCTCCTTGAAAAAGCAATTCAATCTATCAAACATTTGAAGGCTCCCATCGGCCGACTTGAGTTTGTGGGGCATACTGAGAAGGGAAGCAAAGTATATGTAGATTTTGCCCATACACCCGAAGCCCTAGAGATGCTTTTGAAGACACTACGTCCCCATACCGATGGAAAACTTGCCGTGGTTTTTGGATGTGGTGGCGATCGTGATCCTGGGAAACGTCCTCTCATGGGGTCCGTTGCTCAACTTTGTGCAGATCGGGTTATTGTAACAGATGATAATCCTAGAACCGAGAATCCTGAGAAAATCCGTCAACAAATCATCGAAAAATGTCCCAAAGCCCTTGACATAGGAGACCGAGCTGAGGCCATCTATGAAGCGATTCAAGGACTTGAGCAGAAGGACACTTTGGTCATTGCTGGAAAAGGTCATGAGAAGGGCCAAATAGTGATGGATAAAATTCTTCCATTTGAAGATCAGCTTGTTGCTCAAAAAGCCATTAGAGAAAGTGCATAGATAATGTTTTACCATATTTTCAGTAATTTAGCTCAGGATGTAACGTTTTTAAATCTCTTCCGATACATTACCTTTCGGATGGGAGGAGCGATTCTTACGGCTCTGGCTATTTCATTTTTTGTAGGCCCTTCCCTGATTCGTTGGCTCAAAAGTATTCAAAAAGAGGGGCAACCTATCCGTGAAGATGGCCCAGAAAGTCACCTTCTCACGAAACAAGGAACGCCCACCATGGGAGGAAGCTTAATCCTCTTCTCCCTCGTTATCAGCACGCTTTTATGGGCGAATCTGACCAATGGTTTCGTTTGGGCAACGCTTTTCATTACCACCGGATTTGGTGGTATCGGTTGGATCGATGACTATCTCAAATTAACCCGCCGGAACACGAAGGGTCTATCTGGAAAACTCAAACTCTTATTACAACTTATCATCGCAGGGATTGGCGCCTATTGGATCAGCTATCTAATGCCAGAAACCCTGGAAAGCCATCTAGCCGTTCCCTTTGTGAAAAATCTCCTGATAAACTTTGGTGTCCTTTTCATTCCGTTTGCGATCCTAGTGCTCATCGGCACTTCCAATGCCGTTAATTTGACCGACGGCCTGGATGGCTTGGCCATTGGCCCCATCATCATTGCAACCCTTTGCTTTGCTCTGATTTCCTATTTGGTTGGAAACAATATTTTCGCCCACTATCTTCAGATCAACTTTGTGCCCCAAAGTGGGGAGTTAGCCGTCTTTTGTGGTGCCCTCATCGGAGCCGGGCTTGGTTTCCTCTGGTTCAATGCTCCCCCTGCCATGATCTTTATGGGAGATACTGGTTCTCTTTCCGTAGGAGGATCCCTTGGCGCCATCAGCATCATTACCAAACACGAACTGGTTCTTGCCATCATTGGAGGGTTATTCGTTGTTGAAACTGTTTCAGTTATCCTGCAAGTGGCATATTTTAAGATGTCCGGCGGCAAGCGTATTTTCTTAATGGCGCCCCTCCACCATCACTTTGAAAAGAAAGGCTGGGCAGAACCCACCATCGTTATCCGATTTTGGATCATTGCAGTCGTTTTAGCACTGATTGGTCTTGCCACTTTAAAACTGCGCTAAAGGGGGCCATATAACGTGTCATTCAATATTCCCCCTCTCCCAAAGAGCGTCGTCCTTTTAGGCCTAGGACGCTCAGGAATTGCCTCAGCTCTTTGGCTTCTAGAGCGGGGCATTAATGTCATCGCTTGGGACAATAACCAGGAAACCCGAGAGAAAGCCGCAAGCAGGGGTATCCCCCTAAAAGACTTGATGGAATTTTCATGGGAGACAGAGAAGATAGACGCTCTTGTGCTCAGCCCCGGGATTCCACACACATTTCCAAAGCCCCATCCTGTGGCTCAAAAAGCTAAGGACTTACAAATCCCAATCATCGGAGACATGGAATTATTTGTTAGAGGGAATCCCAAGGCACATCTTATTTGCATTACGGGTACCAATGGCAAATCCACCACGACATCCCTCATTGGCCACATGCTTCAAGAAGCAAAAATTCCTTGCCGCATTGGGGGTAATATAGGGATCTGCGTGTTGGATCTTGCGCCTATTCCAGAAGATGGATTCTATGTCATTGAGTGCTCTTCATTTCAGCTGGAGCTGACGCCCTCCCTTCATCCAGAAATTGCCCTCCTGTTAAACATTACACCTGACCACCTAGATCGGCATCATAATTTACAAGGCTATGTGGCAGCAAAGAAATTGATATTCAATCATGTAAAAAATACGGCCATCATTGGATCTGATGATACAGAAACAGCCACAATTCTGAAGGATCTTCAATCCAGAAAATCCCTCAACGTCATTGCAAATGTTATTCCCGATCAAATATTGAATTTTTCATCTTATCCCGCCTTGCAAGGCAGTCATAACAAGCAAAATGCCGCAGCGGCCTATCATGTTGCCAAGACCCTTGGAATTGATCAAAAAATTGTTGAAAAGGCTTTCCAGAGTTTCCCAGGACTCCCCCATCGGCAAGAAGTCATTTGCGTTCATGATGGGATTCGATATGTGAATGATAGCAAAGCCACAAGTGTTGTCGCCGCATCACAAGCTCTTGCCACTTACAAAAACATTTTATGGATTGCCGGCGGCAGAGGAAAAGAAGAATCCTTAAACACACTTTCTCCCTATTTTCCCAACATCCTCCACGCCTATTTAATTGGAGAAGCAACCGATAGCTTTGCAAAGGATTTAGAGGGAAAAATCCCCTTCACGAAAGTGCAAACCCTCGACAAAGCATTGTTAGAAGCCCATTCTACGGCTCTTTCTTCTGGAACTAAGAATCCGACTATCCTGTTGTCACCAGCCTGTACAGCCTTTGATCAATTCAAGGATTTTGAGGCAAGGGGAGACGCCTTTAAACGTCAAGTTCATGAGCTCCTTAAAATTGAGAAAAGGACCTCTCATGTTTCTTAGAACAGATACAAGTATCCTTGGACGTTGGTGGTGGACTGTAGACCGTTGGAGCCTCACTGCACTGTGCCTTCTTATGGCTATAGGAGGTATCTTGAGTTTTGCAGG
>Ga0066610_10000370_pt1 | contig 31681 bp, 36 predicted proteins | sample SaaInlV_DNA_165m_FD_60375 | JGI IMG/M metagenome (GOLD analysis project Ga0066610, IMG submission 60375) | Marine microbial communities from expanding oxygen minimum zones in the Saanich Inlet - SI075_LV_DNA_165m | ecosystem: Environmental > Aquatic > Marine > Unclassified | place: British... | reverse complement strand
AATTTTCATATCATACCAATGTTCTATAATAGGTTTAGATACTCCATTTAGAGATTTTCTCAGTGAATTTTGACAAATTAATGAACTATGAGATAATGTGGCCGAATATTGGTTATTTCAAAGATTTATAAAGGGTTTTGCACTCTATTGTGCTTGAAAATATACTTGGATATATCTTATTAAGAGTTGGGCTAGAATGAGTACTAAATATAATAGTAATAAAATGTATCCTAAAGTTTTTGACGGATATCAAAAATTCAAAAAAATATATTCTGAGAATAAACAATTTTCTGGAAATATCCATGAGCAAAATCCAGAGGTAATGGTTGTGTCTTGCTCTGACTCTAGAGTTGACCCAGCAATTCTGTTTCAATGTGATCCAGGTGAAATATTCGTCATTAGGAATATGGCAAATATTATACCTCCTTATGAAAATGATAATGGTCATCATGGCACTAGTGCTGGATTGGAATATGGAGTTTGTTTTTTGCAGGTGAAACATTTAATAATACTCGGACATAGTTCTTGTGGTGGCGTGAAGGCTAGAGTTAGTAATAATATGAAACATACTGACTTTATAAATGACTGGGTTAATCAAATTAACATTTGTGATTCAATTCCAAATACAGATGTAGATTCGCATTCTAAAAAATCTATTATTCACTCATTTAATAATTGTATGACATTCCCGTGGATTAACGAGAGAGTTAAATCTGGGCAGTTATATTTACATCCATGGTATCTTGATATATCAGATACACAGTTGTATCAATATAATAAAAATATAGATGATTTTGATAAAATAGAAGTATAGCAAGTATTGCGACAAAGACTTTGTTTCAGGAAGTTATCTAAAATGAAGTGAGCAAATAATCATGATCTATACTGGGTAGGATAATTCTGCTAATGTATGAAGATACATGAGAACATATTGGAATATGTTATGAAAGCAGGTCTTTATCAGCACTACAAGGGTGGTTTATATCAAATTCATGGGATTGCTAGGCATAGTGAAACTAGTGAAGGGATGGTTGTTTATCAACATCTAGATGGAACACCAGGATTATGGATCAGACCAATTGATATGTTTAATGAAAAAATAATAGTAAATGGTGTTGAAAAGCCTAGGTTTGAATATAAAGAATCATTTACTACAAATCTACCCAAGTTTGTAGATCCAAGTACTAGAACTTAATAGTTTCAATAATATTTAATATACGTCTTGTTGCTTGAAACTTATTTTCAAACATATTCAGGCCTTCGGCTCTCATCTTGGGGGCATGGTTATCAAAATATTTTTTTAAAAAAATAATGCTTTCTATCTTATATTGTACGCAAAGGTCATTATTTGGGGAGTTTTCGGTGTTTTGCAAAATGGTTGCTGAAATAAAACCTGGAAATACCAACATCTCTTTAATGTGTTCATTTAGCCATTTTTGAAAATTTTCATAGATGTCATAGTCAACTTTCAAATTAACTTCATAAATCACCATTATTTTCTTATCCTTTTCTATTCTATTCGACAGGTTCACATCCAAGTAAACCTGTCGAGGCAGTTAATTTATATTTTAGCCTTAGGTTTTCCGGCACTGATGCCATCAGCAGCAGGAGCGTTAACTTCTTCAGCACTAATATCTAAGTTATCAACAGAAGCACCAAGGCTACCTACTAGAGTACGATTAATAACAGGAAGAGCTGTGGATGCAGCTTCTACACGTGCAGCGCACATTCTCATTGCTTGCTCAAGAGCTTCTTCTGTACCATAGCGTTTTGCAAGATCCAATGCTGTCTCGTCAAATTGATTCTGAAGAGAAGGATTAATACCGTTTTCTAGCAATAAGACCATAGTTTCAACACGACCAGGCATTGTTTTTTCACCATATGGCTTCATACATGCTGCATGCAACGCACTCATTCCATCAGTATCTTGGTTATTAATCTGCTCTGCAAACGGAAGGATTGTAAGTAATAGTGCAAGCACTTGAGTTTTTCCATATGCAGCTTGATGTAGTGCTGTACCACCGTAGGTATCAGGTCCTAATAAATTTTCTTTTGGGCGTTTATCTAGAAAGATCTGAACTATTGTGGCATCACTAATACCAGCACAAGCATAAAGGAAAGGCGTTCGACCTGCCATTTGTGAGTTTTGAGATTGAGCATCAGCACCAGAATCAAGTAACTCAGCAACTTCTGCGTCATGATTAACAAATGAATGTGTATGTAAAGTTGTTCTGCCACAGTAATCTCTTGTTGTGTGATCGGCAGGTATAATTTCAGGTATTTCATCGAGCTTTAAGCCATAAGAGGCAAAAATTTCTAACAAAAAATCATATTCATAGATTTTTGCCAGCATTGCTGGAGTATTACCTTGAGCATCTTCTTGTTGTAGAACATTGAGGGCTTCTCCTGGTGTAAGACTATCTAGGAGTACTCTAGCACTCTGCACAATTTGGTCGTGATATGATTTATCCTCTGAATCGGTTATACAAAGAGCGTGAATAGGAGTCCTGCCCAGTGTATCTAACATCAAAGCACTCTTTTCAGGGAGTTTTCCTAATAGACTACTGATAGCTTCCGCTCCACCGGCATTTGCCGCTATATGAAGGGGAAGTCTTCCTTGATTATCTCTATGAAGAGGATTACCTCCTTCTCCTATAATCATTTCTATAGCTGCAGCATTCTTAGGTCCAGCTCTATAACATGCAAAAAATAAAGGTGTGTGACCTCCCATTTTTTCCACAGGATCATTGATTCCATCACCTAAGGCTAAAGAGTCAGTTATTTTCTCTATATTACCAAGGTAACTTTGAATATGTATTTTAGATTGGCCGTTGTAATTGGGGGTAGGCATAAGAGCTCCTTACTAAAAAAATCGAATAAATACCAATATATTAAATAGTTTAATTCTAGAATTAAATTCCTCCTTACTTTGAAGGAGATGCAGTAAGTTTGTCTACTTTGTTTATATAGTCTTTTAATTTAACTAAAAGAATTAATCCCGGAATAGCAATAATTGCTGTAGATAAATAAAAATTTGTCCATCCTAGAGACTTGACCATATATCCAGATGCTGGGCCAACGTAGACTCGTCCTAAAGCTGCAAATGAAGAAAGTAGTGCATATTGCGTTGCTGTATACTTAGTGGTGCACAAGCTCATTAGTAGTGCCACAAATGCTGCTGTCCCCATGCCACCACAAAGGCTTTCAATAAAAAAGGCTCCACTAGCCAAGTAGTAATTTTTCCCTACCATAGCAAGGAGCATGAAAAATAAGTTAGTTACAGCTTGAAGTACGCCAAATAGTAATAATGATCTAAATAAGCCCATTTGCGTCATTAATAGGCCACCAGCAAAAACACCAATTAGACTTGCAATTAATCCTACTACTTTATTAATAGTACCTACGGCAGTTAAGCTAAAGCCAATATCAAGCAAGAACGTTGTAGATAATGCATGGGAAAATGCATCACCTAATTTGTAGAGTATAATTAAAACTAAAAACCACAATGCTTTATCTCTGATAAAGAAATCGCCAAAAGATTGTTTTATTGTTTGAAGTAAATTAAGATTTTCATTGGCAAATTTATCTGTTTCCGGCTCCTTGGCGAGTAAATTAGCAACTATACCAATTATCATAAATCCAGACATGATTAGGTATGTAGCTTGCCAGCCAATATTATCAGCTAAAATTAAAGCGAGTCCTCCAGAAGCAAGCATAGCTAATCTATAACCTTCCACTCCTAAAGCTGCACCTAATCCTCTTTCGTCTGGGGTTAAAACATCTACTCGATATGCATCGATTGCGATATCTTGAGAAGCGGAAAAGAATGCTAAAATTAATCCTAATCCACCAAGTATCATAGGATTAATGGTTGGAGTAAAAAAGGTCATAGCAATTAACAAACAAACGATTGCTAATTGAGCAATTAATATCCAACCTCGTCGGCGTCCCAAGAATGGCGGCACATAACGATCCATAAAAGGTGCCCAAAGGTATTTATAAGAATACGGTTGGCCAACTAAAGCTAAGAATCCGATGGTTACAATATCTACTCCTGATGTTTTAAACCAAGCTTGCAGTGTGCCTCCAATAAGAGCCAATGGCAGACCAGAGGAGAAACCTAACAATAACATTATTAACATTTTACGATTGCAGTATGCCGAAAGTCGACTTGGAGTTCTAGGCTTAGAACTAGGTTTTAGTCTTGATTTAAGGTTAGCTTCTAGTTGCATTCTTGTTTCCTATAGTTGAAATTCCATGAGTTCAACAGGTTTAGATTGTTGAGGTTTTTGTATGAAACCTATGTGGTTACAAAATTCTAGTAGTCGTTTTGGTATGGCTTGTAATTCTGTAATTTCTGCATAATGGTCTAATAAATAAGCCATTGCATTACGGATCCTTGAAAAAGTAGAACGGATTTGCATTAAGGCGCCTAAAGTTAATAACCCTTTGAAAAAAGTTGGAGCCAAGACTACAAATGGAACCAAAAAGAATACCTGGTCATAACTTTTTTGCCATAAATTAAAATGCTTTATCTTGTTATATGATTTGTGGTAATTGTGGGTTATTTGTGATAACAGCTGAGAAAATTTATCTTGTTTAATATCGTCACCATTTAGAGAATGCACCTGTTCATAACGGAAAGCTGCTTCATGTTTTTGAGTTGTATACTCTGATTTCACAAGTGGGTTAGCAATTTTAGCGGAAACAATCATACCCAGTACTGTATAAGCAACTACTGCAAGGGCAAGAAAAATACCAGTTTCCCACAGAAATAAATCCATATCTTTAGCTTCTAAAGTATCATAGAAGCGTCGATTCCATTGAGTAAAGAGGTAACCACAACAAACTAGGAGCTGAGAAAGCAATATTAAGAGTATTCCCATTGAGCGAGCATAACCTTTTTCATCACCATAGAAGTAAGGTGAAATGAGTTGAAGGGATGAGCGCATAATACCTCTGAATTAAAGTAAGTTTAAGTATGCTGGATTCTATCAGAATTAAAAGGTAAATCAATAAAATCTAACGAGTTGGAATCCAAACAAAGTGCTAAATATTATTTCATTTATAAAGTAATTGATAAATGTCCTCTGAGGCATAAATTTCAAGGTGTTTATATCTAGAAGAAGAGAGTAGTAAAACTACACATTTTGGCTTGCTTTTAATGAGATACTTATTGTTTCAGGCAACTCCTTTTTTAAGCTGACGGATTAAAAATCGTCCTGGGTGAATATATTCTCTACATTTTAATGAGATATCAAGGGGCTCCCCACATATTTCTCGGGCCAATAACTCTGATGCAAAAGGTGCTGAAATCATTCCACGAGATCCATGGGCAAGATTCATATAGAGTCCAGGGAGATAGTGAGCTGGTGGATAAGAGGATGGCTTGCGATCTTGAATTAATCTAAGATAGTTTTTTCGGAAGTAATTTCCACATGGAACTGGGCCTACTAAAGGAAAATAATCAGAGGATATGCAACGAAATGCTGCTCTATCTTGTGTTATATCATTATAACTTGTCTCATCATGAGAGAACTCTGGATAAATGTTTTCTAACTGTTTTATGTTATAGCGTCGATCTTGAACAAGGCAATCTTTCGTCATCATTTCAGAAAATGAAGCTCCGATCCATTGGTTACCAAATTTAGCTGGCACAAGATAGCCATCATAACTTACTGGGATCTTTAACGGTAGCATAGTTGGGTTGTTGCTTATCATGGACAACTGTCCTCGTACAGAGCGAATGGACATTGGAATGTCTTTTATGAGTTCTTTACCTCCAATAGCATTTGCAATAATAAGCACAGGTGCCGTTGCTAATAATTTTTCAGAGGAATTGAAGACATTCCACTCTTCGTTTTCATAATGTATTTTTGTTGCTTTTTGATTAAAGATGGTCGTAATTGATTCTTTAATGTCATTTAAATATGCAGCAACAAATTCTATTGGCGACAACCATGCGGCATTTTTAAATAAAATACCATTATAAGGAAAAGGCAAACCTGATATTTTCTTAATTTGTGTCTGATCTAGATAATCCAGAAGATATGAATATTCATCTATTTCCAACCATTTTGTCTGTCTAATTTGTTGACGCTCATTAAATGCAAGCTGAATAATTCCTGATGGTTTAAATCCAAATTCATAAGATTCAGCTAATAAATGTGCCTGCTTTATACTATGGTTGAAAGCTTGAATATAATATTCAGAAAAAGTACTAGGAACAGTTGTCATTGCTGGCATTAGTAAACCTGCGTGATTACCAGAAGCATGTGATCCCGCTTGCTCTTCTTGGTCAATAAGAATAACTTTAAATCCTCGCTTAATTAATGAGTAGCAAGTACTAACACCAGCTATACCCGCACCAACTACTATAGCAACTGTTCGTTTATTTGCGGAATTAGTCTGATTCCACGGAAGATATGGGCAGGTCGTCATTTTGAAATTCCTGTAATTAGTACATTGGCATTTGGTTTTAAGATTTTTTCAAAATTTTGGAAAAACCTAGAATAAGATAGCTGATAAAATGTTTAGGGTGCTTAACGAACTATTAATATATAAAGGATATAATATGATAGGTTTTAAGGGCAAGCAATTTATAATGAATTGATTCTGTTATATTTTCGACAAGTTGTTACCCTTTCAAAGCTTGCCTTCAATGGATTACCTAACTAACTCTTCGCTTATCTCAAAGCCTTGTTGCTAGGGAGTAGAGCTTTGTATTCACCCAGACAGTTGAGTCTAGGTCTGAATTCAAATGCGTCGATGTTAACACATTTACAAGTATGTATTAGTTGTTTAAGATATCTCTTTGATTTTAATATAGGCATGTTATGAGGTATAACCTTAAATGTGTTGAAGGGACCATTATCAATGAGATTTATAAAAAAATTAATTTTAATATCTATTTCTCTATTCGCAATTTCTGTTAGTGCTGACACGCCGAAAAATACTCTTGTTATTGCTCAGAGAATTGATGAAATTATAACACTTGATCCTGCTGCAATGTTTGAGTTTGCTGCTATGGAGTATGCAAATAACACTTATAATACTCTGGTTTCATACGATTTGGATAATGTTGCAAATATAAAGGGGCAAGTTGCAGATAGCTGGGAAGTTAGTCAAGATGGGAAAATATATACATTCATATTAAATGATAACTTGAAATTTGCTTCTGGTAATCCAGTTACAGCAGATGATGTTGTATTTTCGTTACAAAGAGTAATTTTATTAGATAAAGCCCCCTCATTTTTGCTGTCACAATTTGGTTTTAATAAAGAAAATGTTACAACTAATATACGCTCAATAAATAATCATACTGTTGAATTGAAACTTGAAAGTAAATTTGCCCCTACAATGCTTTTATATTGCTTAGCTTCACCAGCCACCTCTATTGTTGATAAAAATTTACTTCTCAAGCATCAAGAAAATGGTGATTATGGTAATAAATGGTTGAGTACAAATTATGCAGGTTCTGGAGATTTCCGCTTAGGTACCTGGCAGGCAAATGAATACTTAATGTTAGAAAGAACCCCTAATATATATAACGAAAATCTAGTGGAAAAGGTTATAATTAGACATGTCCGCGAGAGTGTTACTCAAAAATTATTGCTAAAGCAAGGTGACATAGATATTGCTCGAAACTTAACTAAGACTGATGGTTTGCCTAAGGAAATAGCGATGGTTTCAGCGCCAAAAGGCTCGTTAACATATATGTCATTAAACCAAAATCACCCAAAGTTGAAGATTCCTCAAGTACGCCAAGCGATAAAATATTTAATTGATTATAAAGGCATGGCTGAAGCTCTATTTGAGAATCAGGTTGAGGTGCACCAAAGCTTTATTCCAAAAGGGTTTTTTGCTGCAGATACTTCCAATCCATTTTCCTATAATTTACAAAAAGCAAAATCTCTTTTAAAGGAAGTTGGTTTGGAGGATGGCTTTGATATAACAATGGATGTTTATAATTTAGAGTTAGCTCAAGCAATTCAAGCAAGTTTTGCGACGGCAAATATCAGAGTTAAGATAATTCCTGGTGATAGTAAACAAATTTTCACGAAGTTTATGACCCGAAAACACGATGTTTTGATTGCTACATGGGGTACTGATTATCAAGATCCACATGCTAATGCCTCTACATTCACTTTAAATCAAAATAACTCTGATACTCCAAAAATAAAGACACTTGCCTGGCGTAGTGGGTGGGATATTCCAAAAATTTCTGTAAAAACATTAAATGCTGCAACTGAGCGGGATCCTAGTAAACGGGAGCAGGCTTATATCGATTTACAGCAAGAATATTATTCTAATTCCCCATTAATTGTAATGTACCAGAAGAAGGATATTGCAATTTTAAGTAATAAGGTTTCAGGTTTGGTCTTGGGTCCTAGTTTTGATACAACCTCGTATGCCAATGTATCGAAAGGATAACAGTGAGAAATAGCAAGTATAGAGTTTTATGTGCCTGGGGCGTCACAGGCACATCTGTAGCTTTAACCTGTCTTGGCTTACTACTCATGATATTTGTAATTTTCCAGTTAGTTCCTATTGACCCAGTGCTTACATTGGTTGGGGATAGAGCATCAGAAGCTACTTACAACTCTGTTAGAACTGAGCTTGGTTTGCATTTATCATGGCCACAGCAGTTTGTTGTATATCTAAATAAAGTAGTACACTTAGATTTTGGGTATTCATTACTTACTTCCAATCCAGTACTTGAAGATATATCAAGAGTTTTTCCTGCCACCCTAGAGTTAGCAGCAGTTGCAATTATACTTGGATCTGGAATTGGTATACCTTTTGGTATAGTGTCTGCTGTTTATCAAAATAAATGGCCTGATAACTTATTACGAATTATTTCTCTTCTTGGAAATTCTTTATCTATTTTTTGGTTGGGGTTGATGGGGCTGGTTGTGTTTTATGCAAACCTTGGTTGGTTGCCAGGTCCAGGTAGAGTTGATATTAAATATCTAGGCGATGGCGATGCGCAGGGATTTATAATAATAAAAAGCTTCTTTACTGCAAATTGGCCTTTATTTATTGATGCAGTGAAGCATATTATTATGCCTGCAGGAATTTTAGCATTTTATAATTTAGCCCACATCAGTCGTATGACGCGAACATTTATGATTGAACAATTAAGCCAGGAGTATATTCAGACAGCCAGAATTAAAGGCGTTACTGAGTGGAACATTATAACAAGACACGCTTTTCCTAATATAGCAACCCCTTTACTTACTGTGGTTATTCTTGGATTTGCAACTCTTTTAGAAGGCTCAACTTTTGTGGAGATTATTTTCATGTGGCCTGGTTTAGGATATTATTTATCCAGGTCCTTAATGAATGCTGATCTGAATGCAACATTATGTTGTACGGTCATAATAGGATTTATCTTTATAAGTTTCAATTTATTCGCTGATTACCTTTATAAGTACTTAGATCCAAGAACAAGGATGAAATAGGCACATTGATAGAAACCATACCATTAACTATGGATGCCGCTCGGAGAAACAAAAGGGCGTATTATCTTCATAGAATTATTAACAATAAATCTGCTGTAACTGGTATGTTAATTCTTTTTTTTCTAATTTTTATTGCAGTTTTTGCATCATGGTTGGCACCATATTCACCTAATGAGCAAATTCTAACAAATAGATTACTACCTATGAGCTGGGAGCATCTGTTGGGTACAGATGAGCTTGGTAGAGATATTCTTAGCCGCATAATCTATGGCTCTAGAGCTGCTGTTTACGTAGTAAGCCTTGTATCAATAATTGCAGGTCCATTTGGCTTGGTTCTTGGCGTTATCTCTGGTTATTTTGAAGGAATTGTTGATGCTACTCTAATGCGCCTTACTGATATATGTTTGGCATTTCCTAAATTAATTTTAGCTTTGGCTCTGGTTTCTGTCTTAGGACCAGGAATAAATAATGCAATTATTGCAATTGCTATTACATCATGGGCTCCATATACCAGACTTGCACGAGCTCATACATTAACTATAAAAAATAGCGAATATATTGATGCAATAAGAGTTCAGGGTGCAACACATAAAAGAATTATTTTCAAGCATATAACGCCTATGTGTGTTAGTGCATTGTTGATACAAGTAAGTTTGGATATGAGTGGCTATATATTGTCTGTAGCAGGTTTGGGATTTTTAGGGTTAGGTGCGCAACCACCGATGTCAGAATGGGGCGCAATGATTGCTACTGGTCGTGAATATATATTAGAGCATTGGTGGCTTATAACTTTTCCAGGCATAGCAATTGCCATTGTTAGTATAGGGTTTAATTTATTGGGTGATGGTTTAAGGGATGTTTTTGACCCAAAACATACAGAGCAAGGGATCTAATGCTAAAAGTAGCTAATTTAAATATTTATTTTCCTGGCCCGTCAGCTAATATTCAGGTTGTTAACAATGTTAGTTTTAATTTAAATAAACAAAAATTAGCAATTGTTGGTCAGTCTGGCTCTGGTAAATCTCTTACTGCAAAAGCACTACTTGGGTTAGTGCCATCACCTGGTATTGTAAGGGCTCAAACTATCTCGGTGCTTGGTAATAATGTTTTGACAGCAACAAACGCTGAATTACAGTCAATGCGAGGTCATAATATTGCAATGATTGGCCAAGATCCAAAATATTCCTTAAATCCAGTTATTAAAGTGGGAAAACAAGTAGCAGAATCTTTTATTATTCATCATAAATTGAGTAAAGTTCAGGCTAAATCGGCAGTCATTGAACTGTTGAAGGATTGTCTTATTGATGATCCCAAAAAGGTATATGATTTATATCCTCATCAGCTTTCTGGCGGCATGGGGCAACGTGTAATGATCGCAATGATGATTGCATGTGGACCCCAAATACTTATAGCTGATGAGGCTACAGCATCCTTAGATGCTGATGTTCGTGATGAAATTTTGGAGTTATTTAATAAGATGTATCAGCAATACGATATGTCTATAATTATGATTAGTCATGATTTACCTTTAGTTGCTTCTTTTTGTGACCATGTGATGGTTATGTATAAAGGCTCCGTTGTTGAATCTTGTCCAGCTACAAAACTAAGTTCGGCACAACACCCATATACACAAGGCTTATGGAACTGTATCCCATCAAAGGACAAACGAAATAAACCTCTGCCTGAAATAAATTATGAAGAGGAATGGTGTTGAATGCTGAATATCAATAATTTAACTATTTTCAGGAATGATTTGGATTTTGGTGTTAATGAAATCCTTTTAAATAATATTAACTTATCTATTGCTGATGGCGAGGTATTTGGTTTACGTGGTTTTTCTGGCTGTGGTAAATCTACTCTTCTACGCGTTATGCTGAATTTATATTCAAATTATACTGGAACAGTTCTGATTAATGGTATGTCAACAAGAGAAATACAAAAAAACAAATTATTACAACAAGTACGAATGATCGTTTTTCAAGACCCATATTCTTCATTACATCCACGACAGACCATAGTGGAGGCTCTTCTGGAGCCCATAATCAACTTTAAAATAGAAATTAATCATTTGAAGCGTATTAAACAATGTATGCATATGGTGCATTTAGATTTATCTTTATTATATCGATATCCTCATCAGTTATCTGGTGGTCAGAGGCAACGTGTTGCTATAGCTAGAGCTCTTATTACAGAGCCTAAACTTTTATTATTAGATGAGCCAACTTCTGCACTAGATGTTTCCATCCAAGCTGAAATTTTAAACTTATTAAATGATTTAAAGAAAGAGCAAAATATAACTTATTTCATTGTTAGCCATGACAATAATTTATTAGATTATATGTGTGATCGAGTGGCTGTCATTGAAGAAAAATCCTGTGGTATTACGCAAAGAGATGTGGTGACAGGTAATTATAATAACGCAACAAGCTGAGCAAGCAATGTATATTGCCAAAAAAAATGGCAAAAATAGATATCACTTCCTATTAAATGATTTGCATATGACATATTGTGGGACGTTTATTATTCTATTGATAAAACATTTATTAGTATTTGCATGTGGTGTGTTGCTATTTTTCAATACCGGATACTAAGGCTCCAGATAATTATAAAGAAGCTCGAGCAATAGTTTTTGAATTAGTGAACTACTCATGGCTAAAGGCAAGAGTAGTTCACGTTGCCAAATTAACAGTTTGTACCTTTTGATTTTTGCTTTAGTTTTTCAATAGCTGCACTTTTATCGAATTTTGACTCTATTTTTGATACATCAGTAATTTTTTTTTTATGTTTTGTATTTATTCTAATTTAAAACCTAATTTTAACTTTAGATTCCACCATTATATCTTAGCTCAGTTCAATTTTCCCTTTGTTAACACTTGGTGGGGATGTATTTAAAGCAATTGAATATTTAAGAATATTTAAGTTTTCTTTGAGACTTTTCATTTACTACTGGTATTGATGATGATTGTTTTGGTAATAAGGACATTTGATATGCAAGAAATGATATACAAGAACAAATGTCAAAAGCAACAGGGTCATCTTCATCTGACTCATAAACAAGATCCTCAGCTTCTGTTCTCATCATGACTTCATTTTGAGGAGCTATATCTAGATATCCAAATGGTTTCTGTTCGTTTGAAGCTGATGTTAAAGAGTCATCATCTTCTTCTAACACTGATGCATCTTTTTCAATTTCTACAGTTATAGGATCACTAAATGGAGATTGATCTCTTTTAGGAGTAATAGGTAGACTCTTTAGGGTAAATAAATCACTATTGTTTGCATCATCAGCTAATAACATTTTTAATGACTTTTTATAATTAGCACTCTTTTCTTGAACTTTATTGATGACTGGAGGCTCAACGTTTTGCCCTTCAGCCTTGCTAGTAAAATACTTAAATTTACGTTTAAAGTTCATATAATTTACCTAGGTTTCTACTTAAATAAACATGAGTTCACTTAAACTTTCTTCATGTTTGTCTGTGCGCTGGATTATACGGTAAACCTATAAAAAAAGACAACAAAAATGGTGATTTCAAATTCATTAACAAATAAGATAATGAAAAAAATATTTAAACTAGTTCCTGTATTTTTGTTGAATATACACTCTTTGTGTTTTCATGGTTAGAAGAATAAATAATTGTTGGCCTAACTCTAATAGAAGGGGAAAAGTGACATTCATAGTTAGAGACAGTTTAGGTAAAGTGATATGATTGTTTTGACAACAAACTAATGTTCCATGTGAAACATTGTGATAGCTCAACGCCTTGATCCGACATGTTTGGTGTGCTGTCACCGAGTTTGTATCAAAATATTATTTAACAATGAATTGATAATATTTAAATTTTAATTAGTTAATGGAAAATAATTATGAATATTGAAGGTTTACTACGGTCAAGAAGTGACTCTAAATGTGAGTTATGCGGATCTCAGGAAGATTTATGTATCCATGAGGTTTCACCCTCAGATGGCAGTGCAGACTCCTCTATATTGATTTGTAGTGCTTGTGATGGCCTTATCAATGAGCCTAACAAGAATGCCCATCACTGGCACTGCTTAAAAGAGAGTATGTGGAGTGAAGTTGCTGTGGTTCAAGTTCTTGCTTGGAGGATCCTAAATAATCTTAATGAAGCATGGAGCAATGAGCTGTTAGAAATGCTTTATCTAGATGAAAGCACTCTATCTTGGGCAAAATCAATCAACAATGATGATGAAATAGATGACAATGAAAAGCATCTTGATAGTAATGGTGTAGTGTTAAATGCAGGAGATACTGTTGTAATTACTAAGGACCTAAATGTTAAAGGGTCAAGTATTGTTGCTAAGCGTGGCACAGCAGTAAGAAGTATTAGCTTAGTGCCAGATAAACCTGAGCAAATAGAAGGCCGTGTTAGTGGTCAGCAAATTGTGATTTTGACTAAATATGTTAAAAAATCTTGAGCTCTATATAAGCAAAATAATAATATTCTTGTTGCCAGAAGAGGGATGTTACACCTATTGAGCCAAATAGAACAGCTAATCGGCTCAATAATGATGTTATTATGAGCCATAAGTTGCTATAATCAACTCATAGTAGTTGGGATCAGATAATGAAGATTAAAAAATGGATCTGGGAGCATCCTGGGTGGCCAAATTTTGAATATTACCTGAATGATACAATTCATCAAAGATTGTATTCCTATGCCAAGACTTTTAACGGTTACCCTGGGCTAGATAATATGCCCAAAGAAGAATATACAGACTTAATTATAGATATAATGGTAGCTGAAGCTACAAAATCCTCACAAATAGAAGGGGAGAATATTAATCCTATGGAGGTTCGCTCCTCTCTAATGAAACAGCTTGGAATAAATGAACAAACAAAGATAAAACCTAGTCTAAAAGCAAATGGTATAGCTCAGCTAATGTATATGGTGCGAAAAGATTTTTCAGAGCCATTGTCTGAAAATATGATACTTAAATGGCATGAGCAAATAATGCTTGGAGCAAGCCCATATACAATATTCAATTCTGGCATATTCAGAGCTAAAGAAGATGATATGCAGATCGTTTCTGGACCCATAGGCAGTGAAAAAATACATTACTTAGCGCCACCATCTACAAAAATCAATAAAGAGATGGCGCGTTTTATTCATTGGTTCAATGATAAAGAAAACATACAGCTTCCAGGGCCTATCCGGGCGGCAATAGGACATTTATATTTCGAGTGTCTTCATCCTTTTGAAGATGGTAACGGTAGGATCGGCCGCGCCATAGTTGAGAAAATATTATCTCAAGAACAGAACATGCCAATTATGTTTAGCGTTTCAACGGTATTACATGAAAGACGCAAGGAGTATTACAATGAGCTATCAAAAGCATCAGGGTACTCAATCAACATTACTGACTGGATTGGCTGGTTTATTGAAGTAATAATTGATTCAGTCGAAAAATCAAGAGAGATTACTGATTTTACGGTAAGAAAAGCCAAGTTTTGGAAAAAATATTCTGATAAATTAAACTCTAGACAAATTGTAGTTTTAAAGCGAATGTTTAAAGAAGGACCTAAAGGATTTGATGGTGGTATTAGTGCAAAGAAGTACATAGCAATGGTGGAAATTTCAAAAGCTACTGCTACAAGAGACTTAGCGCAACTGCTAGAATTAGGATGTATTTATAAATTGCGTAGTGCTGGAAGAAGTACTAGATATAATTTAAAGTTTTAGAAGTGTACGCTACGGTTCTAAGTATGGATAAATAACTCAATTTATAGATTAAATACCTATAAGCCTTTTGGGAAAAATTGAGAGCGCTCCTATTCTATGCGCTCCTACAAGTTTTTCATCTTAAAATAGATGAAGCTATAATCCAAAGTAAGAGTCAATGTTTTTTGTCCCTACATCAGATAAACATTGATGTACAAACTTCTTGGCTGGATGCCAAAGTGATCCTTCTTTCCAACATAAGTAAGCTTGTAGTGCTACAGGCTCTTTACACATAGGGAGTTGAAATAAAGTTCCTTCTTGAATAAGTTTGCGGCACAATACTTCTGGCAAGCAAACAACACCTAGGCCATTAGTCGCTGCATAAATAGCTGTTAAAACATCATGTATTATTAATTTGGGCACTACAGGAGGTGGTTCTTGACCATCGACAAGAGCACTCAAAACCTGATCTAAATAGTATTTATTTTCAGAGAATGCTATCCATGGTGTTTTCATTATAGTTTCTTCTAAGCTGCTATTTTTGTACATTTTGCTGATTTCTGTAAACAACTTTTTGTTAGCTACTGGAATGGTGTGGTCTTTATAGCAAGGTTTTATAGAAATATCTTCTTCGCTTAAAAATAAGGTGCTTGATAGTATGAAATCAAATTTTCCGTTACGCAATTCTTGAACATTGTAATTTTCACTACTTAGCTTAACTTGAATTCCTTTCTCAATTATTTTTGCTATCCTTGGTAAAATACAAGCAGTTATAACATCAGATGAGCTTCCAATAGTAATAACTGTGTCACCATTAACAAAGCTGTTAATGGAATTATTTAATTGGTTAAAGGCAGGCCCTATTTCAATATAAAGCTGATCTGCAACAGCAGTTGCTTCTAATTTTCTCGTAGTTCTTTTAAATAGTATTTGACTAAGTTCTTTTTCTAATCGTTTAATATGTCTTGTTACTGCTGGTTGAGATATATCTAATGACTCGGCAGCTCCAGAAATGGACCGTTTTTGATATACAGCAATAAAGCTAGCGAGATAATTGTAATAACCTGACATATTATAATAAATCCATGATGACTAAACATAAGTATAATGGATTTATACTAAAATTATAGTACCTTGACCTTAAGTGCTCATGGTAGGTCTGGATATATTTGCTTTTTTGAAAGCTGAATAAGAAAGTTTTAAGCGGATGTTGGCTGGTTAACTATTGGGTTGGTGATAATTTTAGCTTAAGTAACTTAAGGTGAAATTTATTTTATTAGCATCCATGCGTAATGAGTAATAGGATTATGAAGGTACTAAAAGGAGGACTTATTATGCAGTGGACAAGAAATATCAATCTAGCTTTTATTATTCTGTCATTATTTTTCACATTTGAATTACATGCAAAAAACACGATTATAATTGTTCGTCATGGGCAAGGGGAGCACAATATTGGTAATTTCTATAATGCAGATATGAGTCATGCTAATTATAGAATTTCTAACTTAACAGATAAGGGGAGGAAAGAAGCTTTAAATGCTGCACGTAAACTAGATAGTTTTGGTTATGCTGGGAAAATTGACTTAGTTTTTGTTTCACCGCTACCAAGGACAATTCAAACAGCAAAAATTATAAGTAGCTATGGAATCTATGATTCTAGCCTTGAGATTATTGAGCCACGGCTTGTTGAAGTGAAAACTGGCAATAGAGAAGGTCTTCCTCATGAGGATGGAAAAGATTCCTGGGATCATTCGGATGGTCGTAGCCATGGAGGTGAAACCGGTGATGATGTAAGGGAAAGAGTTGGTGATTTGCTAAATGAATTATCTTCAAAGTATGAAAATATGAATATTCTGTTGGTTACTCATGGTACACCAGCAAGTGAGTTAATATCACTTGTAAGTAAAGTATCAGATGTAAGACTGAAAACTGCAGAAATTAAATTTCTCGACATATCATGACATATATTATGACAGTAGTATTACGATAACGGTTATTTGTTAGTACGCCCATACTAACGACATTGGTTTGTGGTAATAAATACAACAGATTGTCTTTATATCTTTATGATTTTATAGTAATTTAGAGAATAAGCAATATATCGAACATACATGACATGGTAAAAATATGACAACTAATGAATTGGTCACAAAAAACAAAGATATGCTATTTAAATCTTTGGAATATCTAGACTACAGCTATAAAAAAGTTGTAAAGCTAAAGTTTGATACCACTGATTTTGAAGAGCTAGAAACTTGGGAGTGTTTTATGGCTCGCTTTGCAAGAAGCATTGATATATTCATTTCCAAATACCTTCGCTCTCGAGTACTATTTGAAGAGCCTGGTTATCGTGGCAGTCTGCGTGACTTCCTCAATACCGCTGAAAAACTTGGTTTTATTGAAGATTCTTTGCACTGGATTGAGCTTAAAGAAATAAGAAATATGCAAGCACATGAATATACCGAAACCAAGTTAGCTAAATTCTTTAAATTGGCACTTGAAAAAGCCCCTAGCGTATTAAATCTAAAGGATTCTCTGTAGTGCGTATCTCTAAGGTAGATATAGAAATTATTAAGACCACCCTCGCCCATTTCAACAATACTGGAATTATATATCTATATGGTAGTAGAGTTGATGATTCCAAAAAAGGTGGTGATATAGACTTACTGTGGGTCTTTGATGGCAATATCATAACTGAAGAACTAAATGATATAAAATATAAAATACTAGCGAAATTAAAATATTCACTTGGTGATCAAAAAATTGATTTAGGAATTGTTAACAAAGACTATTTACAAAAAGATGAATTTTATAGCACGATTCTTATATCAGCAGTAAAGTTATAAGTTTTAAAGAAACTTAAATAGTGATAAAGCTATAAATATTATGTTGGCAGCGGCAGTAATAGTTAATTGTTATTTAAGGCAGAAATCTAGGGAGTACAATTTGTCTCACCTAGTTTGGGATGATTAGTCTATTGTGATTCACCGTCTGAAATCATATATTTTCTAGCTTAATGTGCTCTCTCAAATAACGAAATATTGCTCGGCTACTGGTAGGTGGTTTTTTCTGTGAAGCTTCTGCTTGTGCTCGTCGAAATAGTTGACGTAGATGTTGACGATCCAAATTATCGTATTCCTCGAGCAACTTATTCAAAGCCATATCACCATCTTCAATAAGCTGATCCCGCCACTGCTCTAGATGATGAAATGTTTTGTCTTCAGTTTTTCGCTGAAAGGTTAATGATTCTAACGAAAGTTTTATTTCATTCACATCTTCTTCACGCATCAGTTTTTCAATATATTTCAATTGGCGGCGCTTACCTTCATTATTAGATATACGCCTTTTCAGCTCAATTGCATCACGTAATTTCTCATCAATTGAAATGTTTTTAAGTATCTCCAATGGCAATTCAGCCAACTCTTTTCCTAGCTCATGAAGCTCCTTCATCTCGCGCTTATGTTGTGACTTGCTTGGCCTTGAGTTAAGTTCGTTGTCATTCGTTTTCTTTATGCTCATAATAATCTTACCTTATAAGGTTAAAATGCATATGCTAGTTAAGCTCTAACCATCGTGCATCTAAAATAAAGTTTTAGTCATATAGCAAGTGGATTATAACATTAGGTGATAGTCGAATTTTCTCTTGGAACCTCAATCGACCTTCAGATTTTTACTGAATCCTTTAATGTAACAAATAATTTGGTACAGGCTGAAAATGATTAAAACAAATGGAGCACATAGTAAAATGAGATCTAGTTTAAGCCGAAGGTTGGAAAGAACCAAGGCAAAAGTGCATCCTAGTAGGAAATATCAAAATTCCTTATTTTTCAGGTGTTTAAAAATTTTGCATTTGGGTTTCCCAAGCATTTTTTATGCTGGCATTATGCCATGTTTCATATAGTTAAACAAATTATTAAATATGCTAAACCTCTTCTTCTATGCTGTGTATACACGCAACTATAATCATGGAAACATAAATAAGGCTAAGCCTAGCACAACCCTCAATATGGGAAGACTTTTAAAAGAGGACTTTTATGGAGCCTTCAACTCCTTCCCTAGGACTCATTTTTTCTCCTCGAACAGGAAGGACATGATTAAAGAACCTATTAGACTAGATTTAACTCACCAGCTAGATTCTTTTCAGCCCACTGCTCAAGTTTATTTCTCCACTCTATGTCCATATTTAAAACCCAAGCAGGTGCTATTTCTGGGGTCTTTAACCATTGACATAGAAGAGCTGTCCTATATTTTACAAAACATGGTATACGATTCACCCATACTTGCTCGATATCCTTTTCCTTTCGATAACCTTGCAGAAATAAATCAACGCACTCATCAAACGTCAATGAACAATCAATCCCTTCATTATGGATAATAAAAAGTAAACTATATAATCCATTTGCAATATCAAAAGAAAACCAATGGTAAGTACAGTCATCAAAATCGAAAAATGTGACTTCCTTTTCATCAATATGGAAGTTAACACTATCTCCATGGATCATACCGTAATTATATTGATCTCTAGGGAGACCATTAATCCACTTGTCAAATATATTTAGAATGTTTGAAATCCCAATGTTTATATCAGAATATGCTGAAGAATCTAAACTATACTTTTTTATCGAATAGTAGCTATCACGCTGATATTTAGGAACATAGCATGCCGATAAATCGTGTATTTTACCCAGCTCTTTCCCCCAAGCAATAAGGGTTTCAGGGCAAAGCACACCAGCTTCTTCTATAGGTCTACCTAAAGCAAAAGAAAATACTGAACTAAAATACTCATTATTGCCTGACTTTATTGTCTCGATAAAATTACCACTTGCTGACTTAATCGGTCTTGCAACATTACAGCCATTGTTAGATAAAAATAAAGTCCATTCCACCTCTTGTTTCAGCTCCAAAATATTTCTGTGATTTGAATTAGTCAACCTAAGAACTGCTGATTCATCAGAAATTGAAATTCTATATACTGCATTTTGTAAATCACGAATAAACGTTGGAGAGCCATTAACACCCCAAAGTATTTTGGCTTTATTTAATGTTTCAATTGAAATCTTCAACCCTTACCCCTTGTGGTTTACCTACTTGCAATCATGCGAGGACCTTGGCAATTAACAATTACTGCTATTTATTCATATTATTGAGCCTAGTTAAGCACTCAGACAGCAGTTGTTCTAGAATACACTTTTTTGCTCAGGAGCAATGGTTGATGTCATCTGTTCTTCGATATTATGGATTAAATAATGAGCCTTTTTAATAACATTTAGCCCCTCTACCGTAAGTGCTGCACATAAAACTCGCCATGACATGGAGTATTTTCTCTCTTTATAAGAACCGGCCTCTCCAAATTTGATACAATGCCATGCATTGTTTGCGGTGTAATAAATGATCTTCTAGCAAGTTCTGCATTTGATATCCCCCCTTTTAACTCTACATGCTTACTGGAAGGACACAAGCACTGTCAATTAACTTCCTAGAAATACTTGGCATAGGAGGAATGTCGGGGATATTATGAATGTCGAACCATTGAGCATCTTCTATTTCATTTGGCTCCATTATTATATCTCCTTCTAAATATTCTGCTGTAAAAGCAATCATGAAACTGCCTGGGAAAGGCCAGCTTTGGCTGCCAAAATATTTCAATGATTTGATTTTCAAGCCAACTTCCTCTTGGACTTCACGATGAACAGCACATTCAGCACTCTCACCTACGTCAATAAATCCTGCAAGTGCAGCATACATACCTTTTTTAAAGTGAGGACTTCGTGCTAGCAAAATTTGATTTTCTTTTCTCACTAAAACCATTATAGCAGGAGACAAATTTGGAAAAAATGATAAACCACAAGGTTTACATTGTTTTTCAAGATGATTATTTACAGGATTAATTGGAGCTCCACATTGACTACAATAACAACACTTACGATTCCAGTTTAGGCATTGAACCCCCCTTAGGATGTGAATCACATCTTCATTAGGTGCTCCTCTAAGAAAGATTTTAGATGGAAAGATATCCATCTTGCATTGTTCAGAAATGCTTTGTAATTCTACAAACAGTAAATTTTCATCTAAAAAAATTTCTTTAATATCACTTTGAGATTCATCCAAACCTACCTTGAAATTTATGAAGGGACGGTTTTCATTTGGTTCTACAATTATATTACTGCCACTAAAAAAAACCGCATTATGTTTGTAGTAAGTTTTCAAATTTTTTATTGGAATCTGTTTCATATAAATTTATCACTAATTGTATCTCTAACTTTGTCTGTTAAATTAGTTGGGTCAACACGTATGAAAATATCGGTTACCCCTTTACCTGAATACCCATTAACTTTTAAGCCACCTGAAACATTCACTCTAACTTTTATATGTCCAGGAGGATATTTATGTCTACAGCACTCAGATAATCCCAAGACAATCTTTGTAACTCCTGGTACTTTTGCTACCCATAGTATGCTACGTTTTAAGTCTTTATCTAGACTTCTATGTTTTCCTAGCATAATTCTATTACCATTATATGTAAGTTAGTTGTGATATATTTATATTGCAGCTGTTAAATCTTCAGTAGTGGCTTTTTAATTAAATTCTTAAAATCAGTAGTAACATGAATTATTATCGCAAATTTATCTATAAAATCATACATATCAAAGAATGTTCACAAAGAAGTAAATTAACTAGATGTATTGGATGATTTGTTATTGGTTGCTGAACTTGTAGATGCTGCTTTTAACATAATATATCATGAGATATGTTTAATGTTTTGGATGTTTATGTTTGGATTAACTTTAAAGAAAAGACATGCTCTTTATAATTCTTTTCTTACCTCTTATGGTGAGACTGCTTTTAGATTGGACCAAATTATAGAATTTGGGGCTGGAATTATGAAGAAAGCAAGGATACATCATCACTTCCATGATGACTTCAGCTTGCAAGCAAACGCAAAATCACTAGCTGAGTTTGCAGTACGGGGTTTTCAGTGTAACCCAAGTAAATTAACTTTAAAGCAAGCTGAATTTATTATTTCTCTATTTGAAAGACGGATCAGTGAGCGCATTCCTGTTGAGTACATAATAAATGAAGCAAAATATTTAGATAAGCGTTTTTATGTTAATGAAAATGTTTTAGTGCCTAGATCCTTAATGGGACATAGATTTAATGATTTTTTAAATGAAGTACATTGGAGTAATTTTAAAGTATTAGATCTTTGTACAGGCTCTGGTTGTATAGGAATATCCCTAGCCCTTCTACACCCGCAAATACATGTCGTATTGGCAGATATTTCAGAAAAAGCGTTAGAAGTAGCTTCCATTAATATTAAGAAACATCATTTAGAGGCGCGAGTTAGTATCATAAAAAGTGATTTATTTAGTGAAATAGATGATAAGTTTGATCTAATTATCTCCAACCCCCCATATGTCCCTACATCAGAATACAAGAGAAGTCCTGAAGAGTTCAAAAATGAGCCTAAAATAGCTCTTGAGTCTGGTTCAAAAGGGTTAGATATTGTGGACAGGATGATATCTGAATCGAAAAAATTATTAAATAAAAATGGGACAATGATAGTTGAAGTTGGAGTTACAACGGCGAAAATAATAAAAAGAAGATATAAAGATTTAAATCTAGAATGGTTTAAATACAGAAGACCTAGTGGCAAAGAGTCGTTCTTTGGTATGCATTGTGTCTTTAGGGTAATGGGAATGCATTTGCCCTAATATAGATAAAATAGGATATACATTTGTTTTTAAATTTATTTCTCTCAAAAAAATATATAGAAAAATAAAGTTTGCTATAATGAGAGACTAAACAACAATTCACTTTATTGGATTTTTTATGAGAAAACTTTATTCACACTTAATCTTATGTCTTTTTTTAATAAATATACCACTCTCTTTATTTGCAGAGATAAATAAAGATGAATTATTAGAAATAAGTGTTTATAAATCTAGGCAGTGCGGATGTTGTGCTAAATGGATCCAGCATTTAGAACAAAATGGATTTAAAGTTACTGCAAATAATATTGAGAACTTATCTAAACTCAAAGACAGTCATAAAATACCAAAAAATTACAGAGCTTGTCATACAGCTGTTATTGGTCAGTATATTGTTGAAGGACATGTTCCTGCAAATATTATAAAACAGCTTGTTAATGAGCAACCACTGGTTAAAGGTATTACTGTTCCAGGTATGCCAGTAGGAGCTCCGGGCATGGAATCATCAGATCCAGATGCTAATCAATCATACGAAGTTTTCTCTTTCTCGAACGATGGAGAAATCAAAGTATATGCAGATATTAACTAATATGATTTTAGCTGACTTGTCTTCAAAATTTGCGCTTTGGGGTTGCTGGACGGTTGCGGCCAATTGACTGAGTAGATTTTTGTAGACGCTCAGAGTTCTCGAATACCATGTTCATAGCAGTATGCAATTCAATTGCATCATCAAAAAATTTACCGTCTAGCATTTGCTCGTGTATCTCTGTTATTGCATCACGAAGTGGTTTTGAAACAACAGTACTTTCTTTAACACTGGTATTATGGTAGCCATAATCAGCATATGCACGATTAACGATATCTAGTGCTTCGGTTATGCCTAATCCTATCTCAATTTCATCTATGTTTAACCCATCATCAGAGTCTCGCTTATTATATTGATATAGTACAGCTCTTCCTAACATCTAGATCCTTAATAAAAAAGATAATGCTGCCATTGAATCAGCACCAAGTCAATCCTATATAAGTAAATGTTATAAGTTCCTTGATACAAGCAATATAGTTATAGATTCATAGCTTAATACTGCAGTTAATTATTTAAGATATTCGTAAATATTCAAAATAGATTGCCATGATCGGAATTGGCTTATAGTTCTATATGTCTATAGACCAGGTATATAAGCTTCAGAGTAATCTATTAGGTTAGAAATCACAGGGAAAATTAAAGTATAAAGATTAATGGTATTTAGTAGGCGTTTTATGAAACGTAGTCTGTGGTGCGTATTACGACTCTAGTTTAATAGTTATCCATTCGTAGTGTTGTAATTGAACTGAAACTTTATAAGTTCAATTACAAATTCATTTTTAATTTCTTTTTAGGAGGTGATAAATCTATATCTAAGTTATTTAATATTACCTCTATAGCTTGCTCCAAAGACATTGCTCCACCTAGAGCATGACTTTTGACCATATCGTTATATATACTATTCAACTCGGTTTCAAGCTCTTGTGTTATAACAGTTGCTGTGGTTATTCTGGATTGACTGCCAGCAGACTTACAGGCAGTATTAATTATCTGAAGTGCTTGCTCAATATTCAAAGTGAACTCATCTACAATGGCCATTAACTAGACTCACAATCTTACTAAAAATAAATATTCTCATGCAATAATAAATTAGTCAAACATGATATTGCTACATGGATTATTTCATCTGACTAATTCATCCTAGAGCAATTATAAAAACCTTTACCAGTTGAATAGTTTTTTCCTTCCTACCTTAACAGCTTCAGGAGAAATTGGAATGAGAGGAGGTGCTTTATAAGCAATAAGTTGTAGCTTGCGTTGCTGCTGCTGTAATAAATTAAAATTAAATCTACGTCTGCCATTTAGAATATGATCAGAATTATCAAGCACTGCTTTTATAGCTTTTCCTAGCTCACCTCGAGACTCTCCCCCAGGCATAGAATCATATATCTCAACTATCGCATTTTTCAGTATTGTAGAGATACTTAGCAGCGTTCTCTCTCTGATTACATGTGTGTAGCCATTAGTTAGGTAAGCTTGGTTTATTATATTTATTGATTCAGATAATGAAACTTGCCTTAAATTCAAAGATCTCTCAGCTGTATCAATGGGAGGAAGTCTATTAGGTTGGTTTAATGTTTTGCTACTCATTTAACTGTCTCAATTAATAAAGGGCAATGTTGCCGTTAAATCAGGACCAAGTCAATCCTATATAAGTAAAGCTAATAAGTCTCCTGGAATGCTCCGTGTATACGCACTGTTTGTGCTATTTAAAATCTTGATGAATATTTAAAAGTAATTTGAGAATATTTATAAATTGCTAGAAATAGCCTTAGAATATCATGACGTAAACTTTAGCCCCCCTTAGTTTTTGTCTAACTCAATTATTATTAAACACATCGCACTCTAGCAATATCTGAGAGTTTCTTGTTTTATTTATTTATTTTTTCGGCCAATTTTCCAAGCAATATAAAGCATTATATTGTGCTCTTACAGTTGCCATGTTTGCTTATGGAATAACTCCCTAAAGTGAGATTCCAGTAACTATGAACATCAATAAAGAACTCGCTATACATGCTTACTGGAAGCTCATACTTGATTTAGCTTATTTCTGTATTAATTCCATTATTCATACAGTACAACCCTGATTATTTTTTTAATTAGGTCTGGTTTGGTATTAGCTTGAAAACATATATTCCGCCTAACATAGAGAAAATAAATAGGATGACTTTCTCGTTCATTAAAAACAGGTTTGCAATAGCCGGCCCAGGACATAACCCATTTAATCCCCAGCCTATCCCGAAAATAATAGAGCCAACAATTAACCTTTTGTCTATCATTTTTCTTTTAGGAATATTGAAATCTTCGTTAAATAGTGACCTTTTCTGTTTTAAGATGAGGCTGAATGACACAAAATTAAACAAAACAGCCCCAAGCAAAACAAACACTAGAGTTGAATCCCATTTACCAAATACATCCAAGAAACCTATTACTTTATTGGGGTTATTCATAGAGGATACGGACAAACCAACTGAAAAAAGAAGGCCGGCCAAGAAGCTAGCGACTAATTGTAATTTTCTCAAGAAAACACTCCCTTTAAAAAAACAGTGAGCATCCCAGATAACATGAAACAAGCCACGGCAACTAATGATCTTAATGATAGCCGCGGCAATCCACAGACCCCATGCCCACTGGTACAACCACTACCCAACCTTGCACCAAATCCAACTAAAAAACCTCCAATCACTGCTTCTAAAACAGTAAAATCAATTTCATAATCAAACGAGCCTGGATGTAACAGCCGTAAAAAATATCCTCCGGCAAGCAATCCTAACAAAAACAAATATTTACAAACATGCTCCATGCCAGGCTTAGTTACAATTACCTCTAATATGCCACTAATTCCAGCTAACTTTCCATTCAAAAGTAACAACATTGAAGATGCCACCCCAATTAAAATACCACCAATCATTGCGTCTATCATCTTAACTCAGCAGGATACTCGATACTTTGGTGCCGAGAAGAACTGCTGCCTCCTTTGTTTTAATTAATGTTATGGTTCGAGCTGATACTCTGACAGTTTATATATTCACTGCATGTATCCTCTACCCAATATCCTCTAGAGCAAAATAATCGCTACCACGCTTACTTTTAACAAAAGCCTATGCTTTGCTTGGTAGATATTAAATAACGCTTCTTAAACCATAAACTTATCTGTAGAAATGCGCGACCTCTGAACGAATTCAGATGGTTAGCTAATGGTAGCTATTAGCTATTAAATGCTTATATAAAATCTGATTTTCCCACTGAGTCTGTACAAGTATACATACTACATCAACATATTTGGTCTTTGGTAAGCATAGTAATTATTTTATTATGTTACCTAGTATTTTTTCTACAAATTAAAATGATTTTTTATAACCGCACAAGTATTTTGTAGCTTATCCTGGTCATAAGCTATCCGTGGTTTTGCACCCCATACGGGTGCTGGCCAAGCGATATCATTTTTAAATCTAGCAACATGATGAATATGAAGTTGAGACACAATATTGCCAATAGCTGCAATATTTAATTTATCTGGTTTATAGATTTCTTGAAGTGCTAAAGCAACTCGGTTTGATTCATCCATGAGAGAGCGTCTATCACTATCGTTAAGCTCATGGACCTCATGTATTGCTGTTGTGCATCGAGGAACTAAAATAAGCCAAGGATATTGGCTGTCATTCATTAATAATAATCTCGATAACTTAAGTTCACCAAGTTTTATACAGTCAGCTTGTAATTTTTGATCAAGTAAAAAGACCATAGTTATTTCTCCGAACCTATAGAATTGAACTTTACTCTCAATTTATAAATATCTGTCAAGTTTTGTAGGTTGCAATTGGATATGATAATTGTAAGAAAATTGCATTGCAACAGCAATTAAATCTGTTGGTTATATATGTAATGTTGACAATAGATAGTATTTTGACTACAGTTAGTGCCAGTTAAATACCTTGGTTTGATTTGGATGCTTTTCCATTTCAAATAAGTGGTTTTGTTTCCAAGGGAATCGTATTAGAAATACATAAAAGATTAGAGATGTAATGGAATTAAAAGATATCATTGAAGTGTTACTAAGTAATAAGCTTGGACTGCTAACCTATTGTCTTAGCCTTATATCAATGATAACAATATTTTTTTCTAGAAAATCTGCATGCTTCTTGCTGTTATTTTCAATTATCTCAGGAGCAGTTGCTGGTAGATTAAACTCTACAGGGGCATTGGTAATATTGTTTGCCACGCCTTATTTTTTTTGACAAAGATATCTAAAAATAAGTACCTCCGCCCTATTTTAATCTTTGCTAGTCTTTTAGTTGCAGTAATGTTTCTATTACATTTAGTCCCTGGGGTTAATAATTGGTTGGTTGCCTCAAATTTAGCTATTAGTAAAAACTCTTATATTTATAATTTGTATTTTAACTTTGATAGTCCCACTATTACTTTGATTTTAGCTGTACTACTTTGTCCAGATATAGATAAAAAGAGCAATTATAGGAAGATTATTACGCAATCAATAATGCCAGTAGTATTAGCCATTATCGTAATTAGTAGCTTATCAATACTTTTTGGATTAGTACGGTTTGATCCTAAAATAATGCCCTTATTTATAATTTGGGCTGTTAATAATATGTTTTTCACTTGCTGTACTGAGGAGATAGTCTTTAGGGGCTGGTTGCAAAATGTATTATCTAGCATTTGTTCCAACCTAAAATACTCAGGGTATATAGCCTTGGCTTTAGCAAGCATAGCTTTTGGCTTGTATCACTATTATCGTGGAGGCAATGTGTATATGTGCTTATCTATGATTGCAGGAATTTTTTATGGCTATGCATACTTAAGGACTAAGAAGGTGCAAAGCAGCATCATTGTACATTTCTCTTTAAACACAGCACATTTTCTTGGATTTACCTATCCTGCACTAATAATTTAATGGATTATACCATTACAGCTAGTTGTTTTAGTTACAGGTGTTATAATAAGAGTAAGCACCTTAAATATAGAGCAATTAATGTTTTTATGTGATGTTACAATTAAAGAGCTCCTTCGCTCTAAAAAATTACTAGTGAAACCTGAAGTAAAAGAAAAAAATATAAGACCGGCAGGCATTAGAGTACATCTAGATAAAGAGTTAATACAGTATAAGACTGGGCAATTAATAGATCCCATGCAGCCTGACGAGATTCTTTATAAAAAAATAAGCATGGAGAAACAACCTTTCATTCTGGAGCCAGGGGCTTTTATTCTGGGGGCAACTATTGAGTCGTTCAAAATGCCTAGAGATATGCTCGGTGTGCTTGATGGTCGTAGCACCATAGCAAGACTTGGTGTAACGATACATATTACTGCAACAATTACAGATAGCTTATATGAAGATGAAAGAACAATAACCTTAGAAATAAAAAATGCTGGCAACCTTCGTATAGCCTTGTCATTTGGCATGCCTATAGGATCTATGTTATTTGCTATGCTTGACCATCCTGTGGAACAGAGCACACAAAATCAATATAAGAATCAAAAGGGTGTTGTTGCTGCCAACCTTGGAGAACAATTTAGTTGATAGGAGATATAGGCCTGCACGGCCTTTGAAAAAACTTTCTGCCTATCTAATTAAATTCTACAAGTCATTTTGTAAATTCATTAGCAGCATACGCAGACAGTCTGCAACTTTGAAACTAATCATTGGAGCGCACTTGAAATCTGTAGCAACACACAATCGGTATACCCCTAACGCAAAAAATAGTGGTAATAAAATCATGATAATTTTATATGATTCTGCAATATCCTGATTATCAGTTGCATCGTTCCAATGAGCTAAACATCTTGATTTTGCTGACTCTAATATTGTATCCTCTAAATCTAACTTGTATCTTCTTGCAATGTTATTTAAATGGGCCGCAATTGTGAAAAATGGGTGTGATATAACACTCTCTCCCAAATCAATCACTGTTACAGCACCAGTTATTTTATTAAGTACCAAGTTCCCTTCATTAAAATCTGCATTTATTAACGTTTGCCCTATTCCATATTTGGCAAGCCGCTCTACAAGATTTTGTATTTTTGGGATATATTCTTTTAGAGATTTAAGCTCAGAGTTGCTAAAGCCTTCTTTTTTAAGTGAGAGTTCATCTTTTAATAAATCATTAAGAAGTTTGGGCATTTTTTCTATACGCCAATTGGGAGCACCTATTTTTAAAAAATCCGTCTCATTTTTTCCCATGCCTCGAACAATTTTCATATAATTATCTAGGCCCAGCTCCCATATAGCTGTATTTAATTTACCATCAAATAAACTTCGTAAATTCACATGTCCTGCACTTTTCATCATGAAGCAATTTAGGTCTTTATTGCTTGCGATAATTTCAGGTGTTGGAGAGCCTTGTAAATGTTTTCCAATAATGCTTATTATTTCATATTCTATATATAACTCTTTTGGAGTTTGCTTTGTAAAATATTCATCACCATTAGAATTGATTTTAACAACCAGTGACCATGGAGTTTCAACAACGACGTCTGAATTAATGTTGGCATCACAATCTGATTTGTTAAGATTTTTTTTGGACCAATGTATTATTTTCTCTATATTACTATGATCCTTTTTCATTTTCCTGTCTCTACTTTATTATTCAAATACAATTTAAATCCTTCATGTGTTGCTTTAAAACCAAGTTTTTCATAAAATTTATGAGTATTTACCCGGTCTTTATTTGTTGTTAGCTGGATCATATGACATCCCCTACCTTTAGATTTTTCAATTGCATATAAAAACATTTTTCCACCAATGCCACAGCCTCTATGTTTGGATGAAATTCTAACTCCCTCTATTTGGCAGCGACTTCCACCCTGAAAAGTTAAATAAGGTATGAAAGTTAGCTGCATGCAGCCAATGACTTCGCCATTATGTTCCATAACAATCAACTCATTATCTGGACTAGATTGAATTTTTTTAAACGCCTGAATATATCCATTTGCTAACGGATCAGTAAATGACTCTCTTTTGCTACCAAGCTCATCATCGGCCAACAAATTAACAATTTGCAGAATATCTTCTCTAGTAGCTAATCTAGTTTTAATATCAACATTACCCATTCCAGAAGCCTTTAATATATTTTATAAATTTTAAGGAAATTCATTATTTCACTTATCCTATATTTTGCCACACGACCTATCACATCGTGGTTTTAGTAGTTTTACTTTCCTTAAGTCTATATTATATATTTATAATTATCTGCCTTTCAACGCTTGTGGAATTTGATGGAGAAAAAGATCATGTCCATTTGCTAGTAAATTATCCTCCCAAAGTGTCCATATCAAAATTAGTGAACAGCCTTAAGGGGGGGGCTAGCAGGATTCTTAGAAGAGATTTTAAGAGAAATATAGGCCATATGTTATACAAGGGGGTACTTTGGTCCCCAAGTTATTTTGCAGGAAGCTGTGGTGGCACACCACTAGAAACAGTAAGAGCTAGATTCAGAAACAAAAAACACCACGGTAGAGTTAGGGAGTGCCTTCCATCCTCCACTTAAAGAGAAGTGGTTTTTCGGCACGTTCGATAATGTCCTTTCAATAAGCAGACATATCAACTGTAATCGTGCAGTGGAAGGACACATACATTTAAACTATATTGCTTTATATTTGGCTTTCACTGGAAGCTTGCTGTCTTCACTTTCAGTGCTTGTTTCAAGTTTATCTTCTTTTTTTCTTTCATCAACATCGCAGTCCGTTTCTGATTGTTCTAAGGCACGGCTGTATGAGTTCAATATAGGCTGATTAGTTTCTACAGGGCGAGGTCCTCGTGGCTCAAGTACGTTATATTTTATAGTAATCTCACTCTCTAGAGCTTCAATTTTATTTAATTCAGTATGCCACGCAGTAATTTCTATTAACTCATCTTGTGAAAATGGTAGGTTAAATTTGCAATCCATACCTTCATTTAGATGATTCCTGTATACGTTAATATATCCTATAAAACACTTCACAACTCTTGCTGTTTCATCAAATGCTTCTGGGTGCTTATGACAAGTATCTATAATATTGAGTGCAAAATAATTAAAGTTTGTTAAGAAAATTTTAGAGTACATTACTGATGATGAAAATCCTCTACCGTATGACAGTGCTACTTCTAGTGCGAAATTTATTTTCCCAATTAGAGTTTTTAATTCTTCTTGATTCAAAGTATCTTGTTGACCAATTTGTCTAGATTCTAATATGGCTTTAATGAAAATTGCACATTGGGGTCTTAATGTGTCATCGTTCAATAAT
>Ga0066610_10000348_pt1 | contig 32739 bp, 32 predicted proteins | sample SaaInlV_DNA_165m_FD_60375 | JGI IMG/M metagenome (GOLD analysis project Ga0066610, IMG submission 60375) | Marine microbial communities from expanding oxygen minimum zones in the Saanich Inlet - SI075_LV_DNA_165m | ecosystem: Environmental > Aquatic > Marine > Unclassified | place: British... | reverse complement strand
GCCTCGTTATCATTAATTAAATCCTTGGGTGAAGATTTAATCAGCATTAATTCACAACACCAAACACACCAATTGCAGAAACGAAGCTCTCAACTAGAACTTTTAGATTGTTATGGTTCTCATAGCAATCTATTAATGACAATGAAAAGTTGTTTTGAGTCTTATAAAGAGCTTTGTTGTCAAAAACAAGAATTAGAAGATTTGGCAAATTTTAATATTCAGCTTCTAGCATATCAAGTTAAGGAATTAGAAGAATTTGCTCCAACTATTAACGAATACCCAGCAGTTGTTACTGAATATAATAAACTGGCAAATTCACAGGACATTCAAGAAACCTTTTCTTCCATAGAATATCAATTATATAGTTCTGACAGCTCCATGCAATCTAACTTACAAAAATGCATCGGTGATTTAAATTCAATTGCATCTCTAGTACCAAGTGTCGATGTCTCTTTAAATTTATTACAGCAGTGCTCTATCCTTATTGATGAAGTTAATGAAGAAATGAAATTACAACTTACTAATATTGATACAAATCCACAATCTTACAAAAACCTTAATGATAGATTATCGCTATATCATTCTTTAGCTAGAAAACATGATATTAAACCTGAGAACCTGGCTCAGCATTACCTTGAACTAAAAGAAAAATTAGAACAACATAATTTTAGTAAATCACAAGTCGCACAACTTGAGCAAGATATAGCAAACAAGTTAATTGACTGTGAAGATGTTGCGAAAAAATTACATAAAAAAAGACTAACGGCTAAAACAAAATTAGAACAAGATGTATTGCAGAATTTATCTGATTTAGGCCTTGAAAAAGTTAAACTACAAATAGAACTAGCTACAACTGAAAATATAAATGCTAATGGAAATACAAGCATTGAATTTATGCTTAGTACAAATCCAGGGCAAGAGCTACAGCCCATGAGTAAAACGGCCTCGGGTGGTGAACTTGCCAGAGTGAATCTTGCTATTTCCAGCGCTACAGCAAAACATGTAAACATTCCAGTATCTGTTTTTGATGAAATTGATACAGGAGTTAGCGGTAAAGCTGCAGCTCTAGTTGGTGAATGCATTTATAAGCTAGGTAAGAATAATCAGATAATTTGTATAACACACCACCCCAATGTAGCTGCGCAACCTGGAACACATTGGCATATTGAAAAATCTGTACACAAAAATATAACATGCTCTAAAATTACTTTGCTTAATGATAAAGATCGCCAAACAGCCATAGCAGGGTTAATCAGCAATGAAAACTTAAATACTGAGGCTATAGCTCATGCCAAGCATTTACTTAACAACTAAATAGTTACTGACAAACATTACACAAACCATACATAGACAGGCTATGCTCAGTCATTTTAAAATTAAACTTCTTTGCTACTTCAACTTGGCGTTGCTCTATTATTGAGTCATTAAATTCTTCAATTTTGCCACATTTAACACACACCAAATGATCGTGATGCTCATCTGATGCTAACTCATATACAGATTTTTCTTCTTCAAATCTATGCTTCATCAACATTCCAGCCTTTTCAAACTGAGTCAAAACTCGATAAACTGTGGCCAAACTAAAATCATAGCCTTCTGCTACAAGGACGTGATAAAGATCCTCTGCACTAAAATGAGCATTTGGTTTTTGTTCAAATATTCCCAGGATCACAACTCTAGCAGTCGTAACCTTTAAGCCAGCATTTTTAATATGCTCTTTCTTGCTTTCAATTATGCTCATACAGATAACATACTTTAAATACCTTATATCAATTTAGTAGTTATACCATAAATATAATTAGTTAGGTACCTTCACACTGTAGTTCTTATTGGATTTATGCGATTTATGGTATAATCTCACGAAAATTACTATTAAGGTTGCCTAACTATGAGAAATGTTCCTGTCCGATTATTGATATTAAGCTTATTTGTCTCTGGCTTGTGCCAATGCAGTTACTTTAAAATCTTCAGAAATGATATCCGCCAGGGCAATGCGATTGAAGAGGGTAATCTAAACAAATTGTATAAAGGTATGCCTAAAAGCCAAGTATCTAAAATAATGGGTACTCCTGCCTTAATACCACGATTAGATACCGATAAATGGGTATATACATACTACTTAATCCCAGGTGATGACAAACCCAGAGAAGAAAAGAAATTAGTTCTAAACTTTTCAAATAGTACATTACAGACATATGCTGGGACAGTAAGTATACCTAAACTTAAAAAAATTAATGATTAACTCTATTGTTTACGATTATTCTTAAGGTCAAAGCCTTGCTCTTTGGCCTTAATTTTACGCCGCTCCTTTGGATCAAGTATTAATTTTCTATATATCTCGACTCTGTCGTTAACCTTCAATATTGTTGATAACTCACACTGCATTGACCATATTCCCACAGGGCAATCTTTTGTGCTCAATTCAGGATATTTCTTATAAAAAGATGTTTTTGCTATAGCGCTGGCAACAGTCATACCTGAGGTTAGTTCTATTTTTTCCAACCATTGCTTACCATCACCTGGTATATAAATAACTTCGACAAATTTTTCACTCATTTGTATAGACCTTTTCAGCTTGCTCCTTAAAACAATAAACAATAGTTGAGATCATAAAACTTAATATTGGATTCAACGTCAATTCAATAAATTTAGATGAAAAACTATAATTTAAAGTAAATTCAATCATGCAATTACCTTCTGGATCAGAAGCAAAACTCCAATATCCATGCATACTTGAAAATGACCCCTCAATATAATTCATTTCTATAGAACTTGGTTCGATATTAATATTTTCACTAACCCAATTCATACTCACGGGTCCCCGAGCAAGATCGACCCTCGCCGTTAACCCAGACTCTCTTACCGATAATATCTTTGCACTGGTACATCCTGGTAGAAACTTTGGATATTGTTCAATATCATTCACCAAAGCAAACATTTGCTCTGGCGAATATTCTACTAACAACTTCTGGCTTATCTTCGGCATCTATACTTTTATCCATAAAATGCTACTATTTTTAGCCTAACGCTTTTAACTTTGCAAGTGTTGAGCTAGAATAGCTTGCATTATGAGTAAAAAATCGAAAACTAAAGCATCTAGTAGTACTATTGCGGTAAATAAACGTGCACGCTATGATTACGAAATTAAAAGTGATTATGAAGCGGGCATAGTCCTGCAAGGTTGGGAACTAAAAAGCATCCGCCAAGGCAAAGTACAGCTTTCAGATAGCTATGTAGTGATCCGTAAAGGTGAAGCCTTCTTACTTAATGTTCTTGTATCTCCTCTAATTTCTGCATGTACACATGTAATTGCAGAGCCATCTAGAACAAGAAAACTTCTGCTACACCGAAAAGAACTTAGTATTCTTATTGGGCATGTTGAACGTAAAGGCCATACCTTGATTCCATTACAGATGTATTGGAAAAAAAACATAGTTAAACTTAGATTTGGCCTGGCCCAAGGTAAAAAACACCATGACAAGCGCTCTTGTGTCAAAGATAGAGAATGGGCTAGAGATAAAGCCAGAATTCTAAAACGCGGTTAATAAAATTCCCAAGTATGTGATTTTATGCTAAGCTCAACTCTCCTGGGGGGCGTTTTTTGGCTTCGACGGGAGTTGTAAAGCCTAAGGGGCATGCCGAGTATGTAGCTTAATCTCGTTAAAATTAGCTGCAGGCAAATATAACTGCCAACGATAAAAACTACGCACTAGCAGCTTAAAAAACTGACGAATGCCCTCTGACCTAATGTTCTTATGCGTTAGATATTCAGGGGTCGATTTACATAGGATCGCTAATTACATTGCTCTAATGTAAATAGCTAAATTATAAGAGATCGCATCATATAAGCCTGCTAGGCAGCAAAACATGATGTTAAATTTTTATGTTTAGCTAAGCATGTAGATCCAAGGGGAGAGCGCTTGCGGACGCGGGTTCAAATCCCGCCGCCTCCACCACTGAGCTGTCAGGCCAGTGATTTCAACAGGTAATCATAGTGATAACTTTGATGTAAAAACTCATTTGGTTAAAGGTAATGAACCAAATAGTACGTCAGATATACTATGTAACAAATTTTTCTTATTTAGACAAACAAGTTCGTAAAAAACATAGAGCGAAAATCTCAGAAATAAAGGACAAAAAATATGAAAAAAACATTTAATTTTAATGTTACCAACAAAAAAAGAGAAAGACAGGTTGACTCTATTCGTCAGGAAATAAATAAATATATATCCAGAGAAAGAAGAAAATCAATTCCTGATGATGCTGACTTCTGGGGTTTTGATTGTAAAATTGGTGAAAATGATGAGAGCGCATTAGTTATTCATGTAGAAGAAATTTCTTCGAACATAACTAAGCTTGCTGCAAAGGATATAGAGTCTTTCTACATAGAGATCCTTGCCAAATCTCAAAAGAGACAAAAAAAAGATAACCCAGGGGCAATCAATGCCTAAAACTAGAATAAATAAATTTATATTTCAAGATGGTAATGTTTTTTTTAGGATTAAGACCACAGCAAAAAATTTAGTTTTCAAAAAAAATGAAGACAACTATTTAATAGAATTTTCCTCTGTGTTGTCTGAAGGCGAAAAAAATAATATTCCAGTTCAATTTATACCAAACTTAACAGAATCACCAGCTCAAAATTCGACTAGCACTACCTATACTTGGGGAAAGCTCATAAAAGAAAGCAGCACTGAAAATGAATCTCATTTTTTTTATTACCTTGTTCCTGAAAAATATAATTTTGCAGCAAAATTAGGCCCTGTCACAGAACAAGTTCTTGACTCAGACCTTGAAATTGATTGGCCAAATATTCAATGGGGAGTTATGGAAGAATAAAGTAAAAGTTTTCTTCATAACGACTTTGGGACTCTCTAACATAATGGTTCGAGGCAAAATACACCTACTCACCGTTTAATTATCTACTAAATCATATCCACATATTGATAGAGTATAATATTTCTACATATTACACTCTATCATGAATAATTTGTGATGGCCGAGACTATAAATGTTGATAATGACACTTTAATCTCTGCGGTAGAGGCTGGCCTCATAGATTTTGTTAATCTATTACTTAATATACAAGGTGTTGTAGATAATCATGACAAGCAGGCCAAATAAAATTAATAGAAAGCACGGAATGCAAATCATACGAATAGGAAGCCAGGCAATATTGAAAATATTTTTAATATTATTTACACCTTCAAATACTCATCAAAATTTTATAACTTTACTAAAAACAGCGATAAGTTTGAGAACTGCGCATTTTGTATGCTAACAAAAATAATCATATATTTATATTACTTAGCTGTTAATCTTACGCCTCCATCTAGCCTTATAGTTGTACCATTTAATAGTGGATTCCTTATCACTTGTTCACATAGCATGGCAAATTCACTAGGATGACCTAACCGTTTAGGAAAGACTGTTGTTGCAATTAAATTTTCTTTAGCAGCATCTGGCAGACTTGCTAGCATTGGCGTGTTCATAAGTCCTGGAGCTATAGTGTTTACTCTAATTCCATGTCTGGCTAACTCACGTGCTGCAGGCAATGTTAATGCTGCAACGCCACCTTTTGATGCACTATAAGCCACCTGGCCTATCTGTCCCTCAAAGGCTGCAACCGAAGAAGTATTTATAATTAATCCATGCTCATTATCATCATTAATTGGCTCAAGATCTTTCATACATTTAGCTGCATTGAACATAATGTTATAGGTACCAATTAGGTTAACCTCAATAACCTTCCTAAATGAAGAAGGTTCCATGTCACCTTGGCTTGATAACATTTTCATTGCTAAAACAATACCGGCACAGTTCACGCAAACTCTTGGTACATGTGACTCATCAGCTAATTGGGTGAAAATTTCACCAATCCTAGCTTCATCTGTTACATCAGCAACGAAATATCTTGCTCCTAACTCATCAGCATTTTCAGCTAATTGCTCTTCAGATAAATCCAACAATATTAGTTGCGCACCCTGTTCGGTTAAATGTTTGGCTGTTGCAAGGCCAAGCCCTTGTGCGCCACCAGTAACCATAACAGTCAATTCATTTAGTTCCATGATTTTCCCCTTTTAGCTTTGCCAGTCTAGCATGTCGAGCCAAGCTTCGCGCAACCCTAAAAAGTGCTATCATATGCATAGCTAAAATTGTAGGAAATATTTATGTTAGAGATGTTAAATCATAACCTACCTGAAGTAACTAACTTGCTGAGGGATTCTGTACGCAAATTTTCTCAACAAGAAATTGCCCCATTAGCAGAGCGCATTGACCAAGAAAATGAATTTCCAAATGCTCTTTGGCCTAAATTAGGACAAATGGGACTTCTAGGTATTACCGTTGATGAACAGTATGGCGGCACAAACATGGGATATCTAGAACATGTTATTGCTATGGAAGAAATTAGCCGTGCTTCAGCCTCCGTAGGCCTAAGCTATGGTGCACATTCAAACCTTTGTGTTAACCAAATAAACTTAAATGGTAATAACGAGCAAAAAAGTAAATACCTACCCAAATTAATCTCAGGTGAACATGTTGGCGCCCTAGCAATGAGTGAATCCAACTCTGGTTCTGATGTAGTAAGTATGAAGCTCTATGCAGAAAAAAGTGGTAACAACTATATATTAAATGGCACTAAAATGTGGATCACTAATGGTCCTGATGCTGATACTATAGTGGTTTATGCTAAAACTGATCCTGAAAAAAATTCACGTGGCATCACTGCATTTATTGTTGAGAAAAATTTTCCTGGATTCTCTACTGCACAAAAACTAGATAAATTAGGTATGCGTGGCTCTAATACTTGCGAATTAGTTTTTGATAATTGCTCCATACCTATTAGCAATATTATTGGCAAAGAAAATTGTGGTATTGAAGTTCTCATGAGTGGTTTAAATTTTGAGCGTGTTGTTTTGGCCGGAGGACCACTAGGTATTATGCAAGCTTGTCTTGATGTCGTAATTCCATATCTCCATGAGCGAAAACAATTTGGTAAAGCCATTGGTGAATTTCAGCTAATGCAAGGCAAAGTGGCTGATATGTATACGATCCTAAATGCTTGTCGATCTTTGGTATACAATACCGCTATCGCTTGTGATAAAGGTAACATAACTAATAGAGATGCCGCTTCTGCTATCTTATTTCCTGCAGAACAAGCCACACAAATGGCATTACAAGCAATACAGTGTCTTGGTGGTAACGGTTATATAAATGAATATAAAGCTGGAAGACTTCTACGTGATGCCAAGTTATATGAAATAGGGGCTGGAACTTCTGAGATCCGCCGAATGTTAATTGGTCGCGAGATATTTAATCAGACAAAGCCTTAGTGTGGAGAAATTAAAATGAATAATACTGACGATCCAATTGTTATAGTAAGTTATGCTAGAACTCCAATCGGAGCTTTTCAAGGAGTATATTCTAATACTAGCGCAACAGAACTTGGTAGTATTGTAATTAAAGCTGCGCTTGAACGTGCAAATCTTCAAGCTGAACAAGTAGAACAAGCTATTGTTGGCTGTGTACTATCTGCAGGTTTAAAGCAAGCCCCTGCAAGACAAGCAGCTCTTGGTGCTGGTCTATTAAACACTACTGGATGTACTACAGTTAATAAAATGTGTGGCTCAGGCATGCAAGCAACTATGATGGCTCATGATAGTCTCGTTGCAAATAGTGCTAGTGTTATGGTTGCTGCTGGTATAGAAAATATGACACAAACCCCGTATATTTTGCCTAAAGCTCGCTCTGGAATGCGCATGGGCCACGGACAAGTTCTTGATCATATGTTTGTTGATGGCTTGGAAGATGCTTATGAGCCAGGCAAACTTATGGGTGCTTACGCTGATGATACTGCGACTAAATATAATTTCAGTAGAGAATCTCAAGATGAATTTGCGTTAGAGTCTTTACAACGTGCCAGAGCAGCTACTGAAAAAGGCCTCTTTAAAAATGAAATTACCGCAGTTGATATAAAAATCAAAAGAGAGAATGTAACAGTACTAGAAGATGAAACACCTAAAGTTGCTAGACCGGATAAAATTCCTCATTTAAAACCTGCATTTAAAAAAAATGGCACAGTAACCGCAGCTAACTCCAGCTCAATCTCTGATGGTGCTGCCGCACTTATTATGATGCGCGAATCACAAGCAAAATCATTATCTCTAACACCAGTTGCCAAAATTGTAGCCCATGCAACTAATGCACACGAGCCTGCATGGTTTACTACTGCCCCAATTGGTGCAATTTCTAAAGTATTGAACAAAGCCAACTGGTCAATCAATGACGTAGATTTATTTGAAATTAATGAGGCTTTTGCTGTCGTAACAATGGCCGCAATGCATGACCTGAAATTAGATCATGCTAAAGTAAATATCCATGGTGGAGCTTGTGCTCTTGGACATCCAGTGGGTGCTACAGGAACAAGAATTTTATGTACGTTAATTTCAGCATTACAAAAAAATGATTTATCAAAAGGAGTTGCATCACTATGTATAGGTGGTGGTGAAGCTACTGCAATTGCAATAGAAAGGATCTAAACTCATGCCAAGCATAGTAAGCAACATAGACGTATCATCAATGGTATTTAAAAGTAATGCCTCGGCTTATCAAAGTTTATTAGATACTTTGTATGATAGAGTTGAAGCAATTAAACAAGGTGGTGGAGAAAAAGCAAATGCCAAGCATACATCTAGAGGGAAACTACTTCCAAGGGATCGTATTGAGTATCTTATCGATACTGGTAGTGCTTTTTTAGAGTTATCTCAACTTGCAGCTTTTGATATGTATGATGCGAATATTGCTTCTGCTGGTATTATCTCTGGTATCGGTTATGTTAATAATCAAGCATGTATAATTATTGTAAATGATGCCACCGTAAAAGGAGGCACTTACTATCCAATCACAGTAAAAAAACACTTGCGCGCCCAAGCTATAGCCCAAGAAAATAATTTACCATGTATATATTTGGTTGACTCAGGTGGTGCCAACCTACCCCATCAAAGCGAAGTATTTCCAGATAGAGAACACTTCGGAAGAATTTTTTTCAACCAAGCTAATATGTCTGCTAACGGTATTTGCCAAATAGCTGTTGTTATGGGCTCATGTACAGCTGGGGGAGCATACGTCCCAGCGATGGCTGATGAGTCTATTATGGTAAAAGATCAGGCAACAATTTTTTTAGCAGGACCACCTTTAGTAAAAGCTGCCACTGGTGAAGTAGTGTCAGCGGAAGACTTAGGCGGAGCAAATGTACATTGTAAAAAATCTGGTGTTTCAGACCATTTTGCTGAAAATGATCATCATGCCCTCGACATAGCAAGAAAAATTGTTGCATCCCTTCCAGCGCCAATCTCAAGTATTAAACAAAATGATGAGTACTTACCACCCAAATATCCAATAGAGGATATTATGGGTATAATACCTAATGATCCTAAAATACCATTTGATATTAGAGAAATCATTGCCAGATTAACTGATGATTCCAACCTTGATGAATTTAAAACACACTATGGTGATACTTTAGTATGTGGTTTTTCTCACATCCATGGATTCCCTGTTGGCATAATAGCTAATAACGGTGTTTTATTTAGTGAATCAGCGCAAAAAGGCGCTCACTTTATTCAACTTTGCTGCCAAAGGAAAATACCACTTTTATTTCTACAAAATATTACAGGCTTTATGGTTGGAAGCAAATATGAGGCAGAAGGTATAGCAAAACACGGTGCTAAAATGGTTATGGCTGTTGCTAATGCTAAGATCCCCAAACTTACAGTGATTGTCGGTGGCAGCTACGGTGCTGGGAACTATGGTATGTGTGGCAGAGCTTATGATCCAAGATTTCTCTGGATCTGGCCAAACGCCAAAACAGCTGTCATGGGCGGTGAGCAAGCAGCTAAAGTTATGTCACAAGTACAACAAGCTAAACTAAAAAAACAAGGCCAAAAACTAACTGAAAATGAAGTTGCAAAACTAGAAGACAAAATATCATCAGATTTTGCAGAACAAAGTGATGCATACTACTCTAGTGCCAGAATTTGGGATGATGGGATTATAGATCCTATTCAAACTAGAGATATCTTAGGCTTAGCTCTTAGTGTATGTGCGCAAGCAGATATTCCTAATACTAATTTTGGCGTATTCAGAATGTAAGGAAGCATTAATGTCAGCCCCAATACTATCTAAAATTGAATCTAACATTGGTTATATAGGGCTAAATCGTCCAGATGTTCATCATGCATTTAATGCGGAAATGATAACATCTTTACAAAATAGCTTCCAAACAATGTCTGATAACCCAAAGGTTAAAGTCATAATACTACATAGTAATGGTGAAAACTTCTGTGCAGGAGCAGATTTAAATCATATGCAAAATATGATTAACTATTCAGAGCAAGATAACTTTAATGATGCTAAAACTCTTTCTGATATGCTATTTACTATTTACTCTTGCCCAAAACCTACAATTGCTAAAGTTCAAGGCAGTGCTTTTGGTGGCGGTGTTGGCCTGATTTCTGCCTGTGATATAGCTATTTGCGCAGAGAAATCAAGCTTTTGTCTATCTGAAGTAAAACTAGGTCTTGTACCAGCAATTATTTCCCCATACATAACCCAAGCTCTAGGTAACAGAGTTGCTAAATACTGGATGCTTACAGCTAAAAGATTTACCGCTAAAGAAGCTAAAGATGCAAATTTAGTACATGAAATTTGTAGCAATGAAGATTTAGATAGTGATACATTTGAGCTTGCCAATAAAATATGTCATTTAGGGAAAAATGCACTGGCTAATGTAAAGACCATGCTCGATAAAGACAATATAAAAGATATAAAACACAGCCAAGAATATTATTGCAACCTTATTGCTAAACTTAGAGTATCAGAAGAAGGCCAAGCTGGTATTCAAGCCTTTTTAAATAAAAACATGCCTTAAGCTCCTACTTTGTTGAGTATACCCATGCAAACATCCTGACATCACATGGGATTGCAGGATTACATCTGACAATAAATTTTGTGAATTACAAAAAATGACTATAATATGCCATCAACTATTCTAGCTATATATTTTATAATCGATTTTATATTTACTCATTATACAATTTTGGGAAAATAATTCTTAATATACAATTATAATTAGCATGTATAATATAAACTGCATCTGATGATACTACACACTTGTTATTGTACGACTACAATCAAGTTATATTACATTTTCATGACTTTTTTAATCTATACTTTAAAAAAAGAAATCAATAATAATGTAAATAGAGAGAGCTATGCCTAATAAAAATAAAAGAAACAATAAAGAGTCTGTAAGGCTATCTGACACTCAAATAGAATCTATAATTAATAAAATAAGAGAAAGAGAGCAATTTGCAACCAGTGATATTTCCATCATTAATGTCTCGGGGCATACCTTTAGAAATGGTGCTATGGGCGCACCAGAGCCTGGAAAAATGTATACACAAGCTCTAATCCAAGGATATATGATAAAAGTGAATATTGATGATGAAAACGTTAATTTTGGTGTTAATCAAAATCTAAGCAGAGTCGTCCAGCAAAATAATAGATTGGGACATGATATTCGCCCAAGTCGACCTGCTGTTCCTAGGCCTAGGTGTCCTAAATAGAATTAGTGAGTATATATGACTTTAAGTCTTAATTATAAAAATCACTAATTATTTCAATTGATCACCACGCCATTATACACTACAAAGCCACGCCCTAGATTAACAGTGCTAGCACTAACATCAATAGCTGTTCTTGATATTCTTATACTTGCACCTGAGGTCTGGAGTGTAATGTCAGATGAATTCACATGAATATTATTTACAGATAGATTTAATGTTTCACCATTAACAATTAGTTTATCAATTAGCAACTGTCCTTCTTTATTCTCTATCAATAGCTGATCAAATTTTGCCTCTACATTATCAATATCTCTAACAATTTTCTCACTATTGTAATTTATTCGTGGTGCATCAACTGTAATTGTCTTACTTTCCATCTCCATCTCATCTTTAATACTAAAATTAACCATATCGGTTACATCTACAATCTTTTTTTCCACATTTTCAATTGTCATCCTCTCTGAGGAATAATGTAACTTATCTGTATTTATATTCCATTGTTCACATGTCATGTTTTGACAAAGCGAGCTAACATAAAATTTAATTCCTGACTCACTTAAAGATAAATATGTTTCGGTGCTTTGCAGCAATGCATCCTCCTTATATGATGTAATACTTTTATTTAATTCATCATATGCGCATGGCAAAGCAATAAAGTTATCAGTGTTATATAATCTTGCCACCATGACAGTACTGTTTCGTTTGTATGAATGTCTGACATTAAGTGTTTTTGAATTTCGCAGACTTATAATTGGCATGATTGGCAAAGGAAGCTCCCTATTATCATCCAACAATGACTGAATGAACATGCTATTATTTTCTGTATATACCTTTTCCACTTTAGCATAGCCAAGTAATACCCCTTCATTTTGATGTTTATTTATTTCCAAGTCCTCGACTAAAAATATATTAACAACTAAGTCATATCCTTTATATGTTCTATAACAAAACCCAATCACACTAACAGTATATCTATCACCATTATAAACAACCTGCTGCCCTACTTTTATATTATGTTTTGTGCCTATAATTTGCAGCTCTTTAACTTTAGTTGAGCTAAAAGAATTATTTTCTCCTTTATAGACACGGCATGTTTTTTTTATATATGGCCCTAGCATAACCTCTTTAGAATTTAATTTTTGTTTTAAAGATATTTCAATAGCATCTATATCATGAATATTAATCACCTGCTCTTGTTGAGATATTATTTTAAATTGCAAAACACAATTAATCATACTTATATGAACGACAGCGTTATACTCTTGTAAAATGTCATATAAGCACTTGAAATTATTATGACTCCTTTGGATGAAAAAATATTTTTCATCTTGCATCTCAATAATCACACGCATATTAAATTTATCTTGCATAGGACTAACTAAGTCATGAACTATATTTCCAATACTTGTTTTGAGCCAACTTTTTTGTTTATATATACTTTGAAGTAAAGATTGAGGTGAGCAAGCAAGAGTCTTCACTCTATATTTCCCATCATTTAACAAATTTGTTTGTATTATTTTTTTAAATATACATACTTGAACTCTATCTGCAAAAACTAATTCATATAATTCAAATACGTCCAATGTTTTTCCGGAACATATCAAGTCTATATGATATTCAAAATATCCTGAACAATATAAATAATTTTCTATATTTACTAAAGCTACAGATAGAACATCTATATTATTATGATCTTTAATATAAGCATGAAATGACATCGATAAATTTTATCTAATTTATCATCTTAACAAAATAGGATATACGCTAACTACCACTAATCATTATTATTGACCATTTGCATTAGCTAAGATGATGCTAGCTGTATGAATCTCACAATTATCTCGCTAGGCTATATCTGAAATTTGTTACAATCACCAACCAACATAGTCATTCACCTAGCAATCCACGGTTAATCTTTAGATAAAATTATCTGTTAACTATATGCTCAAAAGACAAATTCAAGGCTTTTCATCTAAACTTCGTCATATAGTGGAGGTCACAACACGCTACATGATAAAATATTCTACAAATCCTCAAATGAAAAAATAGAATGTTTAACAGAATATTAATAGCAAACCGCGGTGAAATTGCCTGCCGAATCATTAAGACTCTTAGAGAACTTAATATCTGCTCCATAGCTGTTTACTCTTATGCAGATAAATATAGCAAACATGCCTTGATTGCTGATGAGGCATATTGTTTAGGTAACTCGCCAGCTGTTGATAGCTACCTAAATATTGACAAGATAGTCTCCTTAGCTAAAAAATATAATATTGATGCAGTTCATCCAGGTTATGGTTTCTTATCAGAAAACAGTAACTTTGCTAAAACTCTTGAGTCTGCAGGAATCAAATTTATTGGACCTACAACTAAAACTATAGAAGTTATGGGTAATAAAGCCCTAGCAAAAGAATTTATGAAAAAAGCTATGGTGCCTCTTCTACCTGGTGGCATAATTAAAGATGACAATAGCAATCTAGATAATCTTGTCTCTATGATTGGATATCCCATGCTTATAAAAGCTAGCTGTGGTGGTGGCGGCAAAGGTATGCGCATTGTATACAAAAAATCTGAATTAATACCAGCTATTGAATCTTGTCGACGTGAAGCACTTGGAGCATTTGGTGACTCCTGCCTATTGGCTGAAAAATTTCTAACTGCAGCCCGGCACATTGAAATTCAGATAGCCGCAGACCAGCAAGGAAATGTCATACATCTATTTGAGCGTGATTGCTCATTACAGCGTCGCCATCAAAAAGTAATTGAAGAAGCTCCAGCTATTGATATGAATCAAGAAATAAAAGAAAAAATGTTTGCATGTGTTACTCATGCCACCAATCAATTAGGTTATGAGGGTGTTGGAACATTTGAATTTTTAGTTGAAGATAATGCTTTTTATTTTTTAGAGGTTAATACCAGACTACAAGTAGAACATCCTGTAACTGAAATGATAACCGGCATTGATATTGTAAAACTACAAATTGAAATTGCCAATGGCATCGCTATTCCATTTACGCAAAATGAAATTACAAATTCAGGACATGCGATTGAGTGTCGTATTTATGCAGAAGATCCCGCAAATGATTTTCTCCCAGCAACAGGTACAATAGAGTATATTCAAGAACAAACTGCCACTGATATCAGAATAGATAACGGAGTCACTACTGGAACTAACGTAAGTATGTTTTACGACCCAATGTTGTCTAAAGTTATCGCCTATGGAAAAGATAGAGATACGGCAGTAAATAATTTATCTGATTTTTTAAATAATTATGCTATATTTGGACTTACTAATAATATTACTTTCTTACGACAAATAATATCCTCGAATAAATTTAGAAATTTTTCTTATAACACCCAGACTTTAGACAATAATGATATTGACATCATTACAGCACCAGATGATGTTATAAATAAAGCTCTAATTATTGCTACTATGGCTTTACAGGTGACATCTTCCTGCTTATCTCTACGAGTTAACTCCTCCAGTTGCTTTAAAGCAACTTTAGGGTTCAATAGTGAAATTTATAATTTAGAAGCAATTTTAGTTAATGTTGCCTCATGGCAAATCATTACAAATAATTGTGAGCATAATGCCACTGACATTACTATTGAAAATAATTCACTTTCAATGAAAATTGATGGTGAATTTACAAAAGCATATTTCCATATAACTGAGACCAATTGCTTTTTAACTTTTGCAAAGTATGATTTCAACTTCACAACTAGAGGTCATTACTCCATAGGCATAAATGAACATGATGAAAATATTATCACAAGCCCAATGTCTGGTGTGATCAGGCAAGTAAATGCTCAAAACGGTGATAAAGTGAAAACTGGTACTGTTGTCATTGTTCTTGAAGCAATGAAAATGGAGCATTCAATATCAATTGGTAAAACTAAAACAATAAATGCTATAACTTGTAAAGTTGGTGATTTTGTAAGCACAGGGCAAGTGCTTATTAACATGAGCGAAGATTGAGGTGAATATGACACTACCAAGTAAAGTTAAAATAGTGGAAGTTGGACCACGAGATGGTTTACAAAATGAGGCATCCTCAGTACCTACTGATGTGAAAATTGAGCTCATCAATAAATTATCTAAAACTGGTATCTCGACTATTGAGTGTACTAGTTTTGTCTCGCCAAAATGGATCCCCCAATTGCAAGACGCTAGCGAGGTTATGCTAGGTATAAATAAAGCTCCTAATAAAAATTACCCAGTATTAATTCCTAACGTACAGGGATTAAAAGATGCAATGAAAACACCTATTGATACCATTGCACTTTTTGCCTCAGCATCAGAAGAATTTTCCAAGAAAAACATCAACTGTAGTATTGATGAATCTATCACCAAAATGCGTAATGTTGCGAATGCTGCAAAAGAGCATAATTACAAAATACGTGGATATATCTCCTGTGTTCTAGGCTGCCCTTATAGTGGTAAAACTAAAATGCAAGATATTATTAAGCTGGTTAAAATACTTGACTCCCTTGGATGTTATGAAATTTCTTTGGGTGATACCATTGGTATTGGCACAGCAAAAGAAGCTGTAGCCTTGGTCCAAGCAGTAAAAAATGAGCTTTCAATAGATAAAATTGCTGTACATTTTCATGACACTTATGGACAGGCATTAGTCAATATCTATGCTTGTCTGCAAGAAGGAATTCACATAGTTGATTCATCAATAGCTGGACTTGGTGGGTGCCCATATGCAAGAGGATCATCTGGGAATGTTGCAACGGAAGATGTTGTTTATATGTTAAATGGCCTGGGTATAGAGACTGGTGTTAAAATTGAAGATCTATTAGAAATATCGAATTTTGTTATCAAATATCTAGGCCATCCAGCACGCTCTAAAGTAGCATTAGCTAACTTAGGAAAAATGAAATAATATAAAAAACATTTCATCAAAACTTCAGCTATTCCTGAAATTAGTTTCCTGTTACCAACATTTACTTTTGAATTTTTACATAATTTCATCATGAATTTAATTTAACGTAAATTTATATTTTTTTAAATAAGTAAATGGCAATAGAAATTATTACTAATCTTCACTCATTATTGGTTCATTTCACCACTTAATGTTGCTGCATTTGCAGGCAACTTTTGTGCCCCATTCTCCAAGTATGCTTTAAGTTGCTAAAAATTATGACTGAATTATGACAAAACTTATTCTTACTATAAGAATAGTTAGCTAAGTATTGGGCCTAGATGCGACACATCAGGAACCCAATGCCCAATTTAAGCTGACATATTACCCGAGCTCATACGGCTAAACTCTATACCTAATTTTTTAACAGCAAACATCCATGCAAAAATAATAAAAAACACTATGAATGCGACATGTGGTGTTATTGTTGCCAAGGGACCTATTAGCAGAAGCATCTGTAGAATTAACGATCCTCCTGCCTTTCCTAACCTTGAAGCTACTACGTCTACAGCTGCCTTACCGTTTGTTTTTGACTCATCATCTAAAGGGATATATGCCATTTCTTTGGTTGGGTCAAAAAGAGAATATTTAGATGATTTGCTGATAACATTTTGAAATGTTCCAAATATAACTGCAAACAATAAAGGCGTCATTCCACCTAACATGATAAATACAGGACCCAGCTGTTCCTTGAAAATCAGGCAGCCAAAAAACCCCATGCCTGAAATAAGTAATGTAACAGGGGTAATTAAAGCTGTTATGGTCCAGCCAAATTTCCGTAAAACATTACCTGAAACAAAAAGCATCATAATTACTGTAGTCCAGCCAACTAAGCGATTGTACATACCTTGAAAAGCTAAATACTCTATTGTAGATGGATAGAGTTCTTTCAACTGGTTTTTCCATGTAACTTCGATCAAATTTATGGAAACGCCATATGCTATCACAAGCATGGCTATATACATCAAGTATTTAGACTTAAACAAAAAGACGAAGCTATCTTTTAGAGATTTTTGTTCTTTCTTCTTTTTAACTTTTACTTTGGTTGAATCATGAAATTTTGGATCTGTTAGGACGTGCAGACTGATCCAGCGGTACAGCGCCATAATTATTACTGAAGAAATACAACACAACGTCAGAAGACCCACGATTGAAATTTTCTCAGCGTTCATGCTCGCAGGCAAACTAGAACCAATTTTTGCAAAGTAACTAGTGGCTCGTCCTGAAAATTCAAGAGCAATATTTGCCCCAATACCAAATAAAGCATAAAATCTTTTAGATTCTTCAACCTTCGTTATCTCATTTGCAAACCCCCAAAACATTAGCGAAAGTATAATACTTCCCCAAAGCTCAGCTATTACAAAAAATAGTGAAAAACTCCATATACGAAATATAGCAATAAAGCCCTCTGGTAGCCATGTGCTTTGCAGTGTTATAGGGTGGATTGCTTCAAAATTAGGATACAAGACGAATGCAAAAAGAACAAAAAATCCAAGAAAAAAAGAAGTCAGCCCATAAAACATCTGTTGTTTAGATAGGCAGCTTGACAGTTTAGTGAAAATAATCATAAAAAGAATAGCGCAAGGAATAACACACCATAATTTTAAATACGGTATTATATCAGCCCCAGGGCTGCCTGCTGCATTAATAACCAATGCATCTTTAATGTTACGTAAAATACTGTAATTAAAAGAAATAAAGAAAAATAAAAAAAGCATGGGTAGTAGTTTTTTTAGCTCAAAATTATGAATTGGCCAAAAAAATTGTCTGAGTCTACCGAACGGTGAATGTTCGTCATTATTAATAGAAGATATATTAGACATAGTTATAATCCAAATTTTATAATTATTATTAACGGAAAATTTATTTTAGATTAAAGCCCACCACAGTTAGCGGACACACTTCAAGGTTAGAACCTCAAAATCCGGTCATACCATTAAATACTCGCCCATTTAAGTTTTGTCGCATCTACACATAAGGAGAGTAGCATCCATTCAGGTGGCTTTCTCGGCATATACTAACAAAGTAGATATGGCGTAAGTTTAAAATATCTTATATGTTTTGTGTTGTGCTAATATGATTAGTATTAATGTAAGATTTTAGGTGAACTCTACGTGGCAAAAGAGTCAAAATATATTTCTAAAAAACCTGACGATCGAGGCTTTGTTAATTACTCTCAAGAAGAAAATGATACTTGGGGGATATTATATAAACGGCAAATAGCTATCCTAGAAAATCGTGCCTGTGATGAATACATTGAAGGCTTGAAAACCCTTTCGATGACAACAGACAGCATTCCTCAAATTCCGGATATTAACCATGCTATGGCATCTATAACTGAATGGGGAGTTGCTCCAGTACCAGCTCTAATTGGGTTTGAAAAATTCTTCAAATTACTCGCTAATAAAAAATTTCCAGCTGCAACATTTATTAGAACTCTTGATGAGCTAGATTATTTACAAGAGCCAGATATATTCCATGAAATTTTCGGTCATTGCCCAATGCTCACAAATAAAGCATATGCCCATTTTTCACAAAAATATGGAGAATTTGCACTTACATGCACGCCTAAAGAACGTGTTGAATTAGCAAAAATTTATTGGTTTACCATTGAGTTTGGTCTGCTTAAAACAGAAGAGGGCCTACGGATCTATGGTGGTGGTATACTTTCATCTATAGCTGAAACACCATATTCCTTAGAAAGTAATAAGGCTGAACATCGAGAGTTTAATATTATTGATATTCTAAGAACACCTTATCGAATAGATATACTTCAACCTATTTACTACGTGTTAGATTCACTTGATGATCTATATAGCGTTTTTGACTTAGACTTGAAAAAATCTATAGTTCAAGCTAGTGAACTGGGAATGTTTGCTCCGCTTTTTACACCTAAAGACAAAACTTAATCACAAAGGAATGCCTTACATCCTCGACCTGAATAGATAAGGTTTTTCAGCATATCATATTGATTAAATTTCAACTCTTAACGAAAGAAGCCTAGAACCCACTCTTCCTCTGCTAAATAAGAGAAAGAGCAGTAGACAAATACTTATAATAGTTCTGTTTCTGTTTTTGGCATGAAATATTGATGCGTGCCTCTAGCAGTTATTGCATCAGATAATCTTTCTAACGCAACTATATATGCTGCTGTTCTCATATCAATATTTTTTTCAATAGCAAGATTATGTACGCGAGTAAAAGCTTTATTCATTCTTGCAAGCAATCTCTCATGCACAACTTCCTCTTCCCAGTAGTCAGCAGATTTATTTTGTACCCACTCATAATAACTAACAACTACACCACCAGCATTAGCTAATATATCAGGAACAACAATAACACCTTTTTTACCGAGTATTGCATCGACATCAGAATTAATTGGCCCATTAGCAACTTCGACTATATAATTTGCTTTAATATTGTCAACGTTATCAACATGAATTTGCCCTTCAAGTGCAGAAGGTATCAAAATATCAACATCTAATTCTAGTAGCTGTTCATTACTAATACTATCAGCTGGCACTGATTCACACACAGAATCCTTGCAATAAACAGCCTTTACAACTTTAGCACTGTTTTTAGCATGAATGATTGAGGGAATATCAAAGCCTGTTTCTAATAATATGCCACCTTGAGAATCACTAACAGCAATTATCTTATAACCATCATTATGTAGCAATTTAGCAACATGCTGCCCAGCATTACCAAATCCTTGAATTGCTACAGTTTTTTCTCGAGGATCCCATCCTTGCATTTTTTCTATTTGCTTAATGCAATAATATGCACCTCGGCCTGTAGCATCATCACGGCCTAGGCTTCCACCTAGAGGAATAGGTTTCCCAGTAATTACTGCAGGCGTTATCTCTCTAGTAATACTTGAATATTCATCCATCATCCAACCCATTATCATTGAATTGGTGTAAACATCTGGAGCTGGTATATCTTTATTTGGTCCAATAGAATCAGCTATTAAGGCAATATATTCGCGAGATAACCTTTCTAACTCCATACGACTTAGTTCTTTAGGATTAACAGCAACACCACCTTTACCACCACCAAAAGGCAATTCTAAAAGTGCACACTTAATGGTCATCCAAAAAGCAAGGGCCATAACCTCTTCTCTAGTCACTTGAGGATGATATCTAAGCCCACCTTTAGTCGGTCCCAAAGTATCATTATGACGAACCCGAAACCCAGTGAAAATTTTCTGAGTTCCATCATCCATTCTCAATGGTATAGATACTTCTAATACTGATTTTGGACTCTTTAAAGTATTAACTACTTCAGGATCAATACTTGCTTTTTCTAGGGCTCTATCAAGACGTGCTATCGCACTATCAAAAATTTTCACTGTTATACCTCTACTATTGTACTATGGTCCATACTTTAATATTTCATCAGCTTTTGCTGCGCAAATGAAATCATTTTCAGATAAACCTTTAATTGCATGTGTTGTATAATTTATCACACAACGATTATAGCTAACCTCTAAATCTGGGTGATGTCCTTCCCCATTTGCCATCCATGCGATTGCATTTACAAAAGCCATAGTTCTATAATAATTTTTGAACTTATATTCTTTTGTTATAGTTTTTCCATCTGTACTGAGTTGCCATCCACTTTCCAATTTCCCTAAAAAATCATTTGCTAACTCTGATGCCATTGGTGCAACCCAACTTTCACATGCTTCACATTTCTTTTCGGTCAATTCACTCATCACTACTTCCCTAGTAAAACTGATAATTCTTTTATCAATAAGCTATTCTGCTCTTTTAAACCTACACTGATTCTCAGCCATGTATCAATACCATATGGCTTTAATGGCCGTACAATTATACCTTTGTTTTGCAATGCTTCGTATATTGGACCAGTATCACTAGCAATATTAACCATAACGAAATTACCCATAGATGGTATGTACTCTAAACCGATCTCTGTAAAAGCATTATATAGCTGATTTTTGCCCTGTTGATTTATAGTAATACTATTTTTTATATGATCTACATCTTCTAAAGCTGCTGCTGCTGCTTGCATTGCTGGCTGATTAATATTAAATGGCAATCTAAATCTATCAAACAAACTAATTAAATTAGCATTAGCAACTCCATAACCAATCCTTAACCCTGCCAGGCCAAAAGCTTTTGAATAAGTAAAGGTTACCATTAAGTTTTTATGTTCTGATATGTACTCAACTGCATTTGGATAATCAGGCTCATCCTTAACATATTCAAAATATGCCTGATCAACCACAACCAATACATCTTCAGGAACATTGGTCATGAAACGATCAAATTCTGCTTGTGTATTCCATGTTCCTGTTGGGTTATTCGGATTAGCAATGAAAACTACTTTTGTGTCTCCATCTATCTCTTTCAGCATTTGATCAAGATCATGTCCCCAACCATTTGCTTTAGCTATTTTAATATTTGCACCAACAGACTTAGCTGCTATCGCATATGCTGCAAATCCGTATTCTGAAACTACTATGTTATCTGTTGATGAAACTAAAGCTTTGATCACAAATCCAAAAATCTGATCAGAGCCATTGCCAAGAATAAATTCATTTTTATCTCTGCCATGATAATTAGCTAAAGCTTCTTTTAGTTCATAACCACTACCGTCAGGATAGAAATGCATAGTTTCTAGAAAGTTTTTATTAAGCTTAGCTAATGCTAATGGACTTGGTCCCAATGGATTTTCATTGCTTGCTAACTTAACAACCTTATCTATATTTTGTTCTCTTTGTAATTCAGCAATAGGTTTTCCTGGCTGATATGGCACTAAACTATTGGCCCAGGGCATAGCCCTGTCAGATATACTAGTCATATATTATCCCGTCAGTTCTAGAAGAATTTAACATCTACAAAATTAAATTGAATCGATATTTCTAATAGAACGACGCTAACTCCAAATATAAGAGCAAGCAATGCTAAAGGCCTGCCAAATTTAACTCTATATAAATTAAGTTGAGATTTACTTCGTCCTAGGTACATCATAAGTGCTGGAAATATAACTAATAATACTGCTGCAAATATTCCTGCGTATGATAGAGCCATCATAAATCCTGAAGGATAGGCAATAGCAAAGATTACTGGAGGAATAAATGTTAGCAACACTATACTAATTTGGCTTATGGAAGCATTTTTAATATTCTTAAATGCATCAAAAAGAAAATCTGTTATCCCTAATGCCACACCGACATAAGAACTAAAGATGGCGCAAAGTGAAAAAACCACAACGATAAGGCTAGCATAACTGCTCTTACTACTTATTGCTGAAATTAGTTTTTCTCCTGGATTACCAATTGCATGTGATAAGTTCACCAATCCATTAGCTCCCCATATGGGAACATGACTTAAAATTACATACTGCCAAAGTATGTATACAACAACTGGGATCATAGAGCCGAGTACTATCGCTGCTCTTATTTTTTTAATATCTTCATTTAGGTAGCTTTTTAAAGATGGGATAATTCCGTGAAAACCCAGAGATGTTACAATAAGAGACAGGGCTGGAAGCACACTTACTATTGAGCCAGGCTCCATACTTAATTGAGTTTTATTATTAAGTACCATTACTACTAATAGTGCAAAACAAATTGCTATACCAAAAATAAATCCACGATTTATTTGATCAACCCAATAAGCTCCCATGAAAACTATCAATGCAAACGGAGTAACAAAGCATAACATTGAAAATATTTGTGAAAATAAAGATGATGTTGAACCAGATTCAATAGCAATGGATGTTAAGGAAACACCTTGAGTAGTATATGAAGCCATGACTGAATAGAAAAATAATAAATAGACCACTTTCATGATCTTGCCAGCCATAGGCCCAATGGTAGCAGATGCCATTGAAATCATATTAGTCTTACCTTTAAAGTAAAAAGATACCTCCAAGGTCATTAGTGCGGTAGATAACATGATGAGCCACACAGCCACATACGCTATTGAGGTCGAGTAAAACCCTGCTGCAGCAGTTTTTACTGGCAAGCCTAACATTCCAGCACCAATACTCGTACCGGCTATCAATAGTCCAGCTCCAAATACTCTTCCTATACCATTTTGGCTCTCAGCCGAAGTGCTATTAACATCTATTTCAGAAATTTCTTCTGCATCATTTTCATTATTATCTAGGCTCATAATATTAGTCATCTACATATCTATTCTTAAGAAGCTTGATTCAAATCATCCCCTTATTCTACAGCCAAGTCAAGTTGGTTTAATACCTTCAAGAATAATTAGTAATTCACTTACTATTAAAGGTACTTACTGTTTCTTATGTAAGATTACTCATTAATAAATATGCCTTGCTTTTTCATCCTTAGACGTCGAAAATAGCCTGTCAAATATTATAGGAGATTGTTATGTCTGATAACCCAATGCAAACCGATGGTTTTTCTTTTGTAGAATTTAGTAGCATTGACCCTAAACCATTACAACAGCTTTTTGAAGCATTTGGTTTTGTCCTTGTTGCAAACCATAAAAGTAAAGAAATAAAAATCTATAGGCATAATAAAATAGACTTCCTAATAAATAGTGAACCTAACAGCTTTGCTTCTGCATTTGCAAAAACCCATGGAGCAGCTGCTTGTGGTATGGCCTTCAAAGTTAAAGATGCAAATTTTGCATATGAACGAGCATTACAATTAGATGCAAAGCCATATGAAAAAGATACTGACATTGGTGCAAATTTAAAAGCTATTTATGGAATTGGTGATAGTTTACTGTACCTTGTTGATGATAATGAAAAATTGTATGAAGAAAATTTTAATTTCATTGAAGGTGTAGATTCTAATAACTCAGAAATTGGTATGCAATATATTGATCATCTTACTCACAATGTATTTAGGGGTAGTATGGATTCATGGGCAGAATACTATACTCGCTTATTTAATTTCAGAGAAATAAGATATTTTGATATCCAAGGTAAACATACAGGTCTAGTTAGTAGAGCTATGTCGAGCCCTTGCAATAAAATCAGAATCCCTCTAAATGAATCTAAAGATGGCAAATCTCAGATAGAGGAATTTTTAAAAGAGTATAATGGCGAAGGCATCCAGCACATTGCTCTTATTACTAGCAATATTTTTAAAACCGTAGAAAAATTAAAAGAAATTGGTATGGAGTTTATGCATACTCCTGATACCTACTATGAGCTTTTAAAAGAAAGATTACCTGAACATGGTGAAGATATTGATAGAATGCAGGAAAATAAAATTCTGATCGATGGCGGCAAAGATCAAGGCGGTGGTTATCTTTTACAGATATTCACTAATACTGTCATTGGACCAATATTCTTTGAAATTATTCAACGCAAAGGAAATGATGGCTTTGGTGAAGGTAACTTCCAAGCATTATTTGATTCAATTGAACTGGATCAGGTCCGTCGCGGTGTATTAGATGTCCAATAGATAAAACTGAGAGACGAAAATGAAATTAGCAACATTAAAAGATAACTCTAGAGACGGACAATTAATAGTCGTCTCAAAAGATTTAACTACTGCTGTATTAGTGCAAGATATAGTCCCAACAATGCAAAAAGCATTAGATGACTGGGAAACTTACGCTCCACAATTAAATACAGTCTATCAAACCTTAAATGCTGGCAAAATTAATGATAGCTTTGATTTTGAACCACAAAATGTAATGTCACCATTACCTCGTGCATTTCAATGGGCTGACGGCAGTGCATATGTCAACCATGTTGAACTTGTAAGAAAGGCTCGCGGTGCTGAAATGCCAAAGAATTTTTGGACAGATCCTCTAATGTATCAAGGTGGATCTGATAGCTTCATTGGTCCACGTGATGATATTATTGTTGCAGATGAATCTTGGGGTATCGACTTTGAATCAGAAATTGCCATAGTAACTGACGATGTTCCTATGGGAGTTAGCTCTGAAAATGCAGCAAAGCATATCAAGCTTTTTATGATTTTAAATGATGTATCTTTACGGAACCTTATCCCTAATGAAATAGCTAAAAGTTTTGGTTTTTTCCATAGCAAACCGGCAACAGCCTTCTCGCCAGTTGCTATTACTCCTGATGAGTTAGGTACGGCATGGGATAAAGAAAAAGTTCATTTGCCTTTACATAGCCACTTAAATAGTGAGTTGTTTGGTAAACCTAATGCTGGGGTTGATATGACTTTCAATTTCCCACAGCTAATTGAACATGCAGCTAAATCACGGTTTTTGGCCTCTGGAAGTATTATAGGCTCAGGTACAGTCTCTAATGTTGACCGTAGTAATGGCTCATCTTGTATAGCAGAAAAAAGAATGTTAGAAATTATTGAAACTGGCAAACCTGTTACCCCATTTATGAAGTATGGTGACGATATTAAAATTGAAATGTTTGATCATGACAATAACAGTATTTTTGGTGCTATAAGCCAAAAGGTATGTGCATATAATTAACCTATAGGAATATATTATGCTTGAGCTGTTTGACTACTATCGCTCAACTGCGAGCTACAGAGTTCGCATTACACTGAATATTAAAGAGGTGCCTTACACGAGGAATACCGTACATTTAGTTCAAGATGGTGGTCAACAGCACAACGCGGAATATAGTGCTATCAACCCTACAAACCTTGTCCCAAGCCTAAAACTCCCTAATGGCAAGGTTCTGATACAAAGTGCCGCTATAATAGAGTATTTAGAAGAAGAATTTCCTAACCCTAGACTGTTGCCAAATGAAACACTTGCAAGGGCGGATATTAGAGCTATAACTAATATTATTGCTGCGGATATACATCCACTTAATAATTTACGCGTATTACAATATTTAACCAAAGAGCTAAGTATCAGCCAAGAAGAAAAATCTTTATGGTATGAAAAATGGATCCAAAAAGGGTTTATGGCTATAGAAACTATCCTTGAACAAAACAGCTCAAATGGTAAATTTTGTTTTGGTAACACCACCACTCTCGCCGATATATTTTTAATACCTCAAGTTTATAACGCTCATAGATTTAACTGCGATATGAAAGTATTCCCATTAATTAGTAGTATAAATGAAGCATGTTTGAAACTTGAACCTTTCCATAATGCAGCACCAGAATCTATAACAGAATAGTCTCATGACAAAAAAATTGAACATGAGATTTCCAGAATACATCTTAAGATGTATTCCAGATTGTGCTTTAGACAATGCTCATGTTGATTTTCAAAAATTTATAAAAAAACTCTCTCCTTTTTATGCTAAGGAAATAATTAGCAACCTAATTACTCAAATATAAATGTATCTACTTAAAAATAATATTTTTAATATTTCATAGGAGATGAATATGCGTTTTAAAGACAGAGTTATAGTTATATCTGGTGCGGCTTCCGGCATTGGAGCAAAAACTGCCACTCTATTTGCTAATGAAGGTGCAACTGTTTACGCTTTAGATATCAATCCAATTGAAAATAAATCAAAAAATATTATTGGCCTTTGTTGTAATGTTTCATCTTATGAGCAAGTACAACAACAAATCTCTTATATCTTAGATAAAGAAAATCAAATTCATCATTTATTTTGTAGTGCTGGAATATATTATCTTGGATAACATAGAGGATACTCCAGTAGAGTCTATAGATAATGTTTTAAACGTTAATTTAAAAGGGACTTTATTCCTACTAAAAACAATTTTACCTAATATGAGACAAAATAAATTTGGAACTATAGTATTAATGGGCTCAGATCAGTGCTTTATTGGTAAAGGTGAAAGCTCGATCTATGGAGCAACAAAAGGAGCCATCGGTCAGTTAACAAAAAGCACTGCCATTGACTATGCCAAATTCAATATTAGAGTTAATTGTATTTGCCCTGGCACTATAGATACGCCGTTGGTCCATAATTTATTTAATGTTTTAAACAAAAGATCTGAGGATAATGAAAATATTGCATATGAACAATTTTATAGCAATCAACTAATCAAGAGGTTAGGAACACCTGAGGAAATAGCCCAAGCAGTTTTATTCATGTCGTCAAAAGAGTCTTCATTCATGACAGGTACATTGCTCCCAGTGGATGGTGGGTATACTGCACAGTAAATTAATAGTTTATCCTGCTTAATGGCAGGAGAATTGTTCTAGATGTTTTATTTAGATTTTCAGTTCTTAAGCAAATACCAGATAGTTGGAAACCATCAAACAGCAACACAACTAGTTAACTTGATAAATAATGAGACATCTACTAACAAAATTCAACATGTCTCATGCGCGCTTACTTAAAATGAGGTAGAATATCTTGATTTATTAAAAAAGGTTGTCCTATATGTCTAAGTATATTTTCAGCATGACTGGTGTTGGTAAGATTGTTCAGCCGAAAAGGCACATATTAAAAAACATTCATTTATCATTTTATTATGGAGCAAAAATTGGCATATTAGGCTCAAATGGCTCAGGTAAATCTACACTTCTTAAAATTATGGCTGGCATTGATAAAGATATTATTGGTGAAGCTACTCCAAATAAAGATATAAAAATTGGTTACCTAGCCCAGGAGCCACAATTAGATCCTACCAAAGATGTACGTGGAAATGTTGAAGATGGTATTGCTGAAACCAAAGGACTTTTAGATCGTTTTAATGAAATTAGCATGAAATTTGCTGAGCCTATGAGCGATGATGAGATGAATAAGCTCTTAGAAGAGCAAGGTAATTTACAAAATAAAATTGATGCTCTTGGAGCCTGGGAGCTAGACCGAACCTTAGACTTAGCTGCTGATGCACTTAGGCTACCAGCATGGGATGCTAATGTAGAGACTTTATCTGGAGGTGAGCGTCGCCGTGTAGCTTTGTGCCGCCTACTACTTTCCACTCCAGACTTATTACTTCTAGATGAACCTACTAACCACTTGGATGCTGAAAGTGTTGCCTGGTTAGAACGATACTTAAAAGATTTTAAAGGTACCGTTGTTGCAATTACTCATGATAGATATTTTCTTGATAATGTTGCTGGTTGGATTTTAGAGCTAGATAGAGGCGAAGGTATTCCATTTGAAGGTAATTATACTTCTTGGCTTGAACAAAAAGAAAAACGTCTAGCACAAGAAAAGCGTACTGAAGTTGCTAGACAAAAAACCATCAAATCTGAGCTTGAATGGGTCAGAGCAAACCCTAAAGGTCGACGCTCGAAAAATAAGGCTAGACTTGCAAGATTTGAAGAAATTTCCTCAAAAGAATTTCAAAAACTTAATGAGAGTTCAGAACTATACATTCCACCAGGCCAACGCTTAGGCGAAAAGGTTATCAAGACACATAATGTTGTTAAATCATTTGGTGAAAATGTATTAATTGACAACCTGTCATTAAATATTCCCCGTGGTGCTGTAGTTGGTATTATTGGACCAAATGGTGCAGGTAAATCAACATTCCTAAAACTCATAACCGGTATTGAACAACCAACTAGTGGTACGATAGAAACAGGTGAAACTGTTGATTTATCATATGTAGATCAATCACGTGACGCTCTAGATGGAAGCAAAACTGTTTGGGCTGAGATTTCAGACGGGCTTGATAATATAATTGTTGGCCAATACCAAATGGCATCTCGAGCGTATGTAAGTAAATTCAACTTTAAAGGATCGGATCAGCAAAAATTCATTAAAGACCTGTCTGGTGGAGAACGTAATAGAGTCCACTTGGCAAAACTTCTTAAAAGTGGTGGTAATGTCCTACTTTTAGATGAACCAACTAATGATCTTGATGTTGAAACTCTAAGAGCTCTTGAAGAAGCTATCTCCAACTTCCCTGGCACAGTCTTAATTGTTTCACATGATCGCTGGTTCTTAGATAGAGTATCGACTCACACCATGGCTTTTGAAAGCGAAAGTAAAGTAACATGGTATGAAGGAGCATATTCTGAGTATGAAGAGTCTAGAATTGCTCAAGAAGGAGATACAGCTCTGCAGCCTAAAAAAGTAAAATATCGCAAGTTACAAACACAAGCTAGTTAATTACCCTGGATTTAGTTGGAATTCTAGTATATAATTGATAGAATTATTTTATTTATTGAATATGCACTATTATGAGCCAATCACAAAAGACTTTATGGATCACAGTACTTGTAACTAGCTTAAGCTTTTTGGGTATGGCTTTCCCATACCCAATTATGGCACCTTTATTCTTCAGTGAGCCTTTGTATTTCCCAGCTCAAAATTTATTTCTACCTCCAGCTATTCTTTATGGCCTTACTCTAGCGGCATATCCATTTGCACAATTTTTTGGCTCAATGTGGCTGGGTAAAATATCAGACAAAATTGGCAGGAAACCAATTCTAAAATTCTCTATTCTAGTGACATCCTTAGGGTTCTTGTTATCAGCAAAAACATTATATGATCACAATCTAGTATTATTTATTTTCAGCAGATTTCTTACTGGTTTTTTTGAAGGACATGTAGCTATTGCGCGAGCTATTGCTATAGATCTTGGTGATGAAATTGACAAGTCTAAATCTTTTGGATGGCTTAATGCCGCTGCGACCAGTGGATTCCTTATTGGCCCGCTCATTGGTGGTACCCTTGCAGATGAATCATTAAGCACTTTATTTAATCCTAGCCTTCCTTTCGTTGTTGCAGCAGTTTTAGGTGTATTATCCTTAATAATTGTAAGTATATATATACAGGAGCCTAAAAAAAACAAGGGTTCCACACAAAGCAAGACAACTGATAGCAATTATTCTTTATTGAAAAATGTGAATATCCGATACTTAATTATCGCATCATTTTTTGTAACATTAAGCTTTGATGTCTTATATCAATTTTTCCCAGTATTCTTAGTCGAAAGATGGCAGTTCAATGAATTTGACATCGCTATGGTTACAACAGTACTTAGTATGTTTATGATCCTATCACAAACAATCTTAATTTCTAAAGTAAAACGATTCAATCGGCAATACATTATTTTATGCGGTGCTATTATTTATTCTTTTATGCTAGTCCTCACAACCATTCCTAAAATGCCAATTAGTTTATATCTTACTTTCCCCATTCTTGGAATGTGTATTGGCCTGCTTGGGACCTTAGTTCCTGTACATGTATCAGATCAAGCACCAAATGAGTATCAAGGTGCTCTAATGGGAATACTTATGGGATCAAGATCTTTAGGAGATGCAGGTATTTGTATACTTGGTAGTATCGCAGTAAATTATTCTTACTTACTGCCATTTTTTCTAGGAGCAATCACAATGCTCATTGGAGCCTGCGCCCTACTTTTTGACTTTAAGCAATCACAAAAAGTTTTAAACTAAATTATTTCTCTTAATTATTTTTTACTTTTCACCATATCAAAAAAAACAGAGTAGTTTTGTAAATTTTATTACGATCGTTAAAATAGATTAAATTTTTAATAGCCATAAAACTCCAAATATAATTAAGCAGCCAAAGTATAAAACATCTCAAACGTATATGACTAACATCTATCTATATTTACTATATTCATATTTTGAAAGCTTGCATTGTACTTACCCTCACACAGAGCCACCATTATCTAGTTGTATTATATTTATTTGTTAAAGTGTTATTCTTGGATCATATAATGCATACTCTTTAGCACTCTCAAAATGCTGCCCCCATGATTCACCTAACAAGTCATCAAGTTCGTTCACTGCTATATTTATACTAAATTTTTTCTCATTTTCTTCCTCATGAGTATAATGCAAGCCAAGGTAAGAAAGATTATTATTTTCACAAAACTCTCCAACACTAGAGATATATTTGTAGGTATCATCAGCAAATATTATAGCATCAATCTCATATTCATTAGCTACTAACTTCAAAAATGTTGCCAACTCAACTTCCTTATTATTTACACCACCAACAGAAATAATGCCATCCTTAAACACACCGAGACCATCCCAATTTTTTTCTATAGATTGAAAATATCGGGTATTGAGATCAACTCCCTGCTTGCTTAATTGCCCAACAGTTGGGGAATATAGAGAAAACGGCCTTGATGTAAGAGCAATTACTAAGCCTTTTTGTTGTGGATCTATTATTAAATTAGCAATTTCTGATTCAACTAATTCTCTTTCAACTTTTTTTTGCACTTCAATTTCAATTGATGTCAAAACCCTTTCTCTATGGTCAAAGGAAACACCATTATTTTTAGCTGTTTCCTTCATTGCGTAAAACCACCATGTAGTTCCTAATGATTTTGTTGATCGCAAAATAGTATTGTCAATATCAAGGACAATTAGAGGGGTGTTCTTTGTTTTGATAGATTTTTGCGCATGAAATACAACGCTAAGCTCCTTGCCCTCAATAATATCAAAACTTGCTGCATTAATTGGCATAGCAATAAAAGTACAAAGAAGAATAACAATAAAACCAAGGGTTAATTTTGGTCTGTTGTAGTTTGTTTTATCATTTTCCATAATTAGGTATTTCCCGATTAATTATATAATGCAAATATGCGCTTCAATTATTCACTATTATATTATATTTTTTTATATTCGGTAAAAAAGTTTAACTATACATTGCAAAGTAAGCTGTTTATGAACCACATGACTACTAAATTAAGCGGAAACCTCTGAAAACTTGTTTCTTTATCCATTATCAAAAAGCATGGCATAATCATTTATAATATAGAGCTAACAAATTATGTAAGTCCCCACTGTCCATGTTAACGTAGCGTAGCATGTTTAGTTACCTCAACAATAAAGTCAATTTAAGCGATGATTGATTTTAACTTATAAAATAAGATATGAATGGCTTAATTTGTTCAGCCACATACCTCTAGATGTTAATAAGCAAAGAAGTAGAGCTACTATCCATTCAATGAGAAGATCAAACAGAACAAAAGGAAAGCAGAGAGCGTGAAGTAAAGGGTGTAAAAATTGCATACTCCCTAAGAAAACATAACAGGCTTACGATGTAAAATAGTGAACCAATTATAAATATTTTTTATTACCGCAGTAGCAGCAACACCTTTAACTACTAATGGTGTGTAATCAATAGCAACACTTAAATTTACTAACAACCCATTACTTAGATATTGAACTCTATGATTATACTAATAGGAAATAAATTTTAATTCTCAGCTCTCTAATTTGCAAAAGCCATACATACAATCACACATACAGGCACACATACAGGCACACATACAGGCACACATACAGGCACACATACAGGCACACATACAGGCACACATACAGGCACACATACAGGCACACATACAGGCACACATA
>Ga0066610_10000332_pt1 | contig 33301 bp, 30 predicted proteins | sample SaaInlV_DNA_165m_FD_60375 | JGI IMG/M metagenome (GOLD analysis project Ga0066610, IMG submission 60375) | Marine microbial communities from expanding oxygen minimum zones in the Saanich Inlet - SI075_LV_DNA_165m | ecosystem: Environmental > Aquatic > Marine > Unclassified | place: British... | reverse complement strand
AAACTTATAACTGCATTATTACAGCTAGAGCAATATAATTTAATAAAATATAACTCTGGTGGCTATGAACTACAGTTTGAATTTAAAAACATACAATAAAATTATTTATGCAAATATAATTTTAAGTTCTTAACTAATAAGTGACAAACGGCTACAGATAACATTGCTGGCGGCGCATAGCTCTCACCAAAAATAGATATTATTAACAATACAGCAGAAATGGGAACTTCAATTATAGAAACTAAAGCAGAGCCAATGCCAGATATAATAAATAACTCTATACCAGTATGAAACCCATGGAAATATTGCAACAAAACACCATGTAAAACACCCCCCATGCATCCACCCAGCACCATCGCCGGTATTAATAGCCCAGCACTGCCACCGGTCATAAGAGTAAGGCCTGTAGCTAAAACTTTTGCAACAATTACAATTGATAGCACCCACCATATATGTAACTTTTCATTACCGACACCGTATAATAAGTCTTCAATTGTCTCCTCGCCCATTCCAAGCACATGAGTCGGCTCAATGCCAAGCCAAAACCAAAGACCAAGAGCAATACCAGCAGCGCACATCGCACCAATGGGAGATCGCAATAATACAGGAATATAATTAAATTTTGTTTTAAAAAACTTAAATGTATAATTAAGGCCCACGCCAATAGGGCCACTGCAAACAATTGCAACAAGCACAACATTCATATACTCAAAAAAACCATAGCTTGCATTGTGTTGCGCCACAACAAATAACTTGCCCTGACCTAAAAAAAGTGTGTTCAAAGAAAAAGCAATAATCACAGAAAAAATTGAGTACAAAAGAGTCCTATAAACAATTCTTTCACTATATACTACCTCAGCAGCAAAAATAGCTGATGCAAATGGCGCGTTTAATAAAGTACAAACTGCTGCTGCAATACCAGCCATCTGAAAAGCACGCAAGTCATCAGTATTATATATTCTAAATGTTTTTGCCAAAAAGGCCCCCAAACACTCTCCAATAGGAATAACAGGCCCTTCTAAACCACCACTGCCACCACATCCTAAAGTTAAGAATGTCATTATATATCTTTTTAGCGCATGCCGAAGTGTAGATTTGCTATAGCGGTGCTTAGCAACAACTCCAGGGGCATCACCTAACGAATAACTCTCTAAAAAATAACTTATAGTCTGAGTTGCGCCATCACCTTCAGAAGAATGCCAAGATTTGTTCCTAATTAATATCCCCCTAACCAAGGCGCCAAAAAACATAACAGCAATAAGAATCATGATGCCCTCGTTATTATTTTTTTCTACGATAGAATTATGATGCTCTAGTGACCTGTCTGATAACTCCTCATTTGTTATTAACTTGTAATTACCTATTGTTTCAGACTCAGCTTCAAATGGTGAGAATAAGTACTCCGTTGTATGCATGACTCCAAGCTTTAAAGTGGTGCATACAAACCAAGTAACAGCCCCCAGTATTAACACTATAAATATATTTATAAATAATCTTGAAAAACCCTCTTGAGTTTTAAAAGAACTATCCTTTGCAACATACTTTAATTTATCAGATTGACTTGGACCTGCCATAAAATATCCCCTAAAATAAATATATAATCAAAAAACTTCTAACATTAATCAATGTAACCTTGCTCACATAACACATAAATCAGCTTCAATCCCTAAATATAGAGCACACAATTGTTTACTTTCTTGCGTATCTTGCATGCGCAAAATTGAAGAGTTTACTTTTCTAGCATATGAAAAATTTTTATTAAAGTAAAAAACCAGCTCATCATACTTTAAGTTAACGCTAGACAAAATAACTTCTCCAGATTCATCTTTTTGCGCTATATCGTATGCAATTGCATGATCAGATACTATACCATCGAATTTATCTTTATTCTTTAAATAATACTCTCCTGTATCAGCGCCCACAACTTCAAAATATTTACCACCATATCTTTTTATAATATCTACAAATGAAGAGCCTTTCTCAACAATAAATTTATGATTTTTAATATCTGTTTTATCTAAAAAAGGATCGCTACTTGCCTTAAGAGCAAGAGAAGCGTCTGTTATTGTCGCGATAACCATTGCCTGCAAAATAGTTCCAGTGATCAGTATGCATATAAAAATAAATCTATTTAAATTTGTTGAAGGATTGTCTATAACATTTCCACTTAACATTGCTATTGAAGTTGAAAATAATGAATCAGAAACATCGTAAGTATGCTTTCTGTGCTCTAAAAACCAAAAAAGAATACTGGCAAAAATAAAAACAAACATCACAACAATCAAAATTGGTAGCATTGAGCCTATAAATACATTATATATGTTATTAAGTATATTAGAAGATTTAGATTTAGTTGCTACAGCAACATAGTTCATCATAAAGGGCCGACTAAAATCAACCCAACTACTCCTCTTATAAGTACTAGAAAAATTGCCAATTGCTAAATCATAGTCTCCACGACCCGTATCTACTGCAGCTTGTATGTAACTTGTGCCCGCATCTTTGTAGACAAAATACCAGTTATGTTCCTTGGCTATCTTTTCCCATAAGTCAATTACCACACCCTTCAAAACACCTGCGCTTTTATACGCAAACGGTTTGGCATACAGAACCCCAACCTTTATGGGGTTAGTGCTTGTGCCTACCCCCCCTACTCCATCTACATATTTAATTATAAAATCAACTGAATTATTTTTACTCAAATTATCGGCAACAGCAAAAGCTGAACTAAGAATAAAAAAATATAAAATAGCGCCCAATATTTTTATTTTCAACAACTCTCTCCGTGAGCATAGTATAAACAATGATATTAAAATGCATAGTGATTTATGTCAACCTAAAATACAGCCACAACCGTCTAATATAAGAGCCAAAACCACACTGCTTTACTGTGTTTTTATTTGCATATATTATTCCGATACCGATACTTTCTTATTACAAAGGCAATTAAAGCAGCATTATTATTTGAAACTAAATTAACCGGGCCATTGTGCAAAGAAGTAGAATCAAAAAATGTTTTTAAATACAATTAATTTATTTTCATAGTTGTTAAGTTCATTTTTGTATGTTAGATTGCAAAATATCAATTTTGGCTCCTTAAACATGTGTAGATAGTGTCATGGCAAAAACAGTTGTAATAGTTGAATCCCCTGCAAAAGCAAAAACCATATCTGGGTATCTAGGCAAGGGCTATACCGTACTTTCTTCTAAAGGTCATATCAGAGACCTAGAACCTAAAAAAGGGGCTGTTGACCCAGACAATAATTTCCATATGAAATATAAAGCCATAGCTGATAGCGCAAACTATGTAAAAAAAATAAACCAAGCTGTAACAGGCGCAGAAAAACTAATGCTAGCAACTGACCCCGATAGAGAGGGTGAGGCAATTGCTTGGCACTTATGCGAGCTACTTAACGAGAAAAATAAACTTAAAGACATTGAAGTCTCAAGAGTCGTATTTCATCAAATAACAAAAAAAGCAATAAAAGAGGCAATTGAATCTCCAAGAGAAATAAACCAAGACCTAGTAGATGCACAACAAGCAAGGCGCGCATTAGATTACCTTATTGGTTTTTATGCATCACCACTACTATGGAAAAAAATTAGACGCGGACTATCTGCCGGAAGAGTACAAAGCCCTGCACTTCGCCTTATTGTTACAAGAGAAAAAGAAATAGAAGCTTTCACAGCACAAGAATACTGGACAATATCTGCAGCTATCAATGAAACACCAAATTTCATTGCCAAATTAACTCAGTACAATGGTGAAAAACTAAAGCAGTTTTCAATAACATCAGAAGAACAAGCTACTAAAGCATTAAATGAATTAGAAAGCACAGCAAATAAAACTTTAGAAGTTATTGATATTGAAACAAAACCACGAAAAAGGAATCCAGCAGCTCCATTTACGACCTCAACACTACAACAAGAAGCAGCGCGTAAATTAGGTTTTAGCTCTGCAAAAACAATGATGGTCGCACAACAGCTATATGAAGGACTTGAAACCCCAAGCGGACATTTAGCACTTATCACATATATGAGAACAGATTCTGTAAGCCTTGCACCGGAAGCCATCACTGAAATTAGAGATTTTATAAGCAGTAATTTTGGCGCTGATCAAATGCCAGCGGCCCCTCACACATATAAAACTAAAGCAAAAAATGCTCAAGAAGCTCACGAAGCTATACGCCCAACTAGCATTAACAACATACCAAAAGATGTTATTAAATTCCTATCACAAGACCAACAAAAACTGTATGGGCTTATCTGGAAAAGAACACTAGCATGCCAAATGATAAACGCGACAATAATGGCAACTAAAATAGATTTAGGCTGCGGCAGCGTCGGCATATTTAGAGCTAATGGCTCAACTATTGCAAAGCCAGGATTTCTTGCCGTATATGAAGAAGGTAATGATGATAAAAAAGACAATAAAAAAGAAGTTAAACTACCGAATCTTAAAGTTGGCCAGATAGTTGATCTTGAAAAAATAGCCAGTGAACAACATTTTACAGAGCCACCACCTAGATACAGTGAGGCATCACTAGTTAAAACTTTAGAAGAATATGGAATAGGCAGGCCTTCTACTTATGCCAGCATTATCCAAACACTTAAAAATAGAGAATATGTGATTCTTGAACAAAAAAGGTTTCAACCAACCGACACAGGCACCATCGTGTGTGACTTCCTTTCAAAGTATTTAACGCAATATGTAGACTATGGCTTTACTGCTGGGTTAGAGGATGAGCTCGATGCAGTATCTAGAGGCGAAATTAAATGGGTGCCATTACTCGATAAATTCTGGAGCCCATTTAAACAAAAAGTAGACCAAATTGATAGCGACGTATCTAGAAAAGATGTCACACATGAAGAAATAGATGAAAAATGCCCAGAGTGCGAGAATCAACTCTCGATAAGACTTGGTAAAAGAGGAAAATTTATAGGCTGTGACAACTATCCTGACTGCAAATATACAAGAAACATTGATGGGGAAAGCAATGAGCCCGAGGAACCACCAGAAGTAGTTAAAGACAGAAAGTGCCCAAAATGTGAGCATGAGCTTGTAATAAAAGCAGGGCGCTATGGTAAATTCATAGGCTGCAGTAACTATCCAAACTGCAAACATATGGAACCACTAGAAAAACCAGAAGATACCAATATAACTTGCCCAAAATGCGAAAAAGGAACTCTTTTGAAAAGAAAGTCTAGAAGAGGAAGCTTCTTCTATTCGTGTGATAAATATCCAAAATGTCGCTACGCAGTATGGAATGAACCTATAGCTACTGCATGTGCAAAATGTAGCTGGCCATTTATCACCCTAAAAGAAACAAAAAGATTTGGTAAAGAACTAGTATGCCCAGAGTGCGGAGATAAAAAGCCAGCTCCTGAAGCGGATAAATAACAGAAAAGAGTATGACTAGCGAAATAGATATTGCCGTATCTTTTTTAAGGCAAGGTAAAATAATAGCATATCCAACAGAGGCCATGTTTGGCATAGGTTGTGATATTATGGATGAAAAAGCACTCAAAAAAATAATAGAAATAAAAAAAAGGCCGCCAGAAAAAGGTTTAATTATTGTAGCTGCAAAATGGGAACAAGTTAAAAGACTAACTCAAAAGATGCCTGAGTCACACTATAAAAAAATATTTAAAAGCTGGCCGGGACACACAACATGGCTCTTTCCTGCAGCGCCACAAGTGCCCGCAATTATAAAAGGAAAATATAACACAGTTGCAATTAGAATCAGCAACAATCCAACCATAAAAAATATATGCGACCTATATGACAAACCGATAGTATCAACTAGTGCAAATATCCATAATAAAGCCGCAGCGACAAATAGTGATGAGGTTATAAATACATTTGGGAATAGTATAGATTATGTGGTTCCTGGAGAAATTGATAAATTATGTGGCGCAAGCAAAATAATCGATGCTATAACAGGAAAAGTACTACGCATTTGATACAAATATATCTAATGGAACATTATTTTGAATGTGTTTTGTTAAGGATATATAATCCTCAACAGACAAATCACTTGGCCTTAAAGTTGCTGAAAACCCAAGGTCATGCCACTGATCTACAGTTAGAAATTGTTTAAAACTGCTATAACACATTTTACGCTTATGGCGAAAAGCTAGCCTTACAACTTTTTCAAATAAATCCCAGTCCATAGCAGCTGTGGACATGCGGACTCTTGGCGTAGCTATAAAAACACTAGACTCGACCTTAGGTGGCGGGCTGAAACAATCTTTTGCAACAGCTAACACTATTTTTATTTCACACCAAGCCTGCACCATAACAGACAACCGACCATATTCATGCGTCCCTGGAGCGGCTGCTAAACGTAGCGCCACCTCTTTTTGCACCATAAATATCATCTTTTTTACAAGACCATCATACTGCCCTAGACGCAGCATTAATAATGCAGATATTTGGTAAGGCAGGTTTCCAAAAACACATAAGCCTGAGTCATGTGGAAGTTCACTGAAATCCACATGCAAAGCATCTTTGTTTATTACTTTAAGCCTATCGCCGCACCCTGATTTTGCCTGCAATTTTGGCACTATATTAGAATCTAACTCAATTGCTGTAATATCATGGCCCAATCCCAAAACAGGTATGGTAAGGGCGCCCATACCTGGCCCTATTTCAACTAAATTATAATTTGAATTTGAGACAACATAGCCTACAATCATATTTATTGTGTAATGGTCTATTAAAAAATGCTGCCCTAATTTTGTCATTTTTCGTGGCATATAAAAGTACTACTTAATTATTTATGTAATCTTGATATACTCAGACTTCTTCAAGTCTCTCAACCAAGATGAAATAGAGTCACCTGCTTCTTGAGAATAAAGTATTTGCTTGGCATCCTGAACAGACAATTCTGCTGGAACCTGCTTGTTTTGCAAAAGCAAGGCATGGTAACCATTGTCTGCTATTACCATATAGCTTGCAACTGACTCCTTTAGATTTAAGATAACATTTTTATATAGCTCAGGAAAATCTCCCAAAACTCTTACTCCAAGATCATTTGCCATCACAGGAGATATAACTTCAGACCCAGCGCTATAATTTTTAACCGCGCTACTTATCATATCTGAGAAAGATGCAGCAGTTAGCCCCCCTCCACTTTTTTGGACATGAAAATCTACAACATGATACTTTGTATTATTTTGATTATAATCTGATATATAGTTTTTTGCCCTGCTATCTGAAATAGAAATTCTGCCGGCAAGGTAGCTATTTTGGTGCTGCTGAATTAAAAAATCCTCTTCTAAGAAAGAAACAAAATTTTCTTTACTAAGGTCATTAGCATCTAAAGATGCCTGAAATTTAGCTGAGTCTAAGTTTTGATGTTTTAAAAAATACCCCAGTAATTTGTCATCTTTCGGCATTTCAGTAGTTGGCCCTGCTGCGTAATTTAACATTAATCTTCTTTCAACACCCAAATTAAGCATAGCATCATTTATACCAGGATCAGATAAATTATCAGAGCTTAATCGGCCTTGCACCAGCATAAAAGACTTTAAATGAGCAACGTCTAAGTTAGTAATCACTTTATCTCCAACAATAGCTGCTATAGCATCAACTTCAGCCGCAAACACCTGCGTTAATATATTTAATAATATTATTGAGAAAAACTTAGGAATAATATACTTCAAAACACTGCTCCACATACAAACTGTTGAATTTTATCATATTAAACAATCATACACAAGATTTATGTAGCGCCACCTATCCCAGCAAAATAAAACTTAAATATTAAATTATTTTGACACATTTTATTATTGCTGCCATCAACACCAGTATAACGCCTCTGCCACCCTACTTTAGTATCAAAACAGCAACTATGGTAGTGAAAGCCAACAGTATAACCAAACACACTGTTGCTAGACACATTGTACTGCGCCTCAGAAAACATATCCCAATCCTGATTAAGGACCATTTTGAATTCTCCCCCAACTAAATGCGATCTCTCCACACTCATAGGGTATAGATCTAAATAACGGACAAAATTATAATAAACTTTAGCCTCATTCGCTCCCTTAATATATGCAAGGTCAAAATAGGCACTATTAGACTTTTTAAAATGATTCTCTACTGATAAAATAACACTACTTTTAACGTTGCGATCAAAAATAGAAGCCTTCAGCTGCCATGGGGACCAATGATTACTAGCCTGAAGGTCTTCACTACAGTCTTGAGATAAGCAAACTTTGTGATAATTAATAGCGTAATTTTTCCCTATATCAATTTTCAAAAAATCCTCACCACTAGCAGGATTTAACCATGAGTTTTCTATTGCCATGGTAATAGAATTAGTATCACCCAACCTATCGTACCCTGAAAACCTGTTAACTCTAAATAATTGTTGATAAGTATCTACTGGCAAAGAACTATCTAAAATAAGCAAACCATCTTGATTGCGGTATGGGATATAGTTATACATAAATCTAGGCTTAACCAGGTGCAACAGATTATTATATAATCCTGCATAGGAAAAATCCCGCTCATAACTAAACCAAGGCACAAGCATAAAATGGTCTTGATCTAACTGAGTATCATCATCGTGCCAATTATACCAAAGAGAGTTAACACCAACACTTAATTCATCAGAATACCATGGGTGAAAATTATGGTATTTTATGTTTGGCTCTAATAAAATTCTTGACCCTTTGACGTTAATATTACTAGAACTAGAGTCTTCCTGCACTACACCTTCAGCTGGCGCAAATCTTAGCAAGTGCAAATTATTATTTAATGCAATGCTAGGCCAACTTTTAAAAGAATAGTTGTTAGTGATAAATAACTCTGGCAAAGCGCTAAAAACACCCTGAATAACATTACCCCCTAAAGTCTGAAGGACCTTATCATCTTGAAATTTTAAATTTACATATGTGTTTTTTCCATCATAAACAAGAGACAAATTACGCGGCAGTTTTCGCTTTGGAAGCATCAGCCTAACAGCATCAAAATCATCCCTCATGTAATCATCACTCATCCAATAATAATTCCAATCAAACCTTGTATTAGAATCAAAGTTATATTTTTGGATATAAGAGATAAAACGTCTATTATCAGAGCTTGCAAGTAAATCATTTGTTAAAGTTATAGTGTCTTGATTTGCACTAGAAGAATATGTTCCAGCCATGTCTGTTTTAAAAGCACCAAAAACATTATCATCAAACACCTGAAAGTACTTTAAGTACCCCCTACTTTTTTCAGTTAAAAATCGGGCGCCGCCACTCCAGCCAAAACCTCTTTTCACATAAGATACAAATGTAGTAGTTAAATCATAGTTTGGAGCTAGATTCCAATAGTACGGCACCTTAACATCCCAGCCGCCAGCATCTGAATAACTAAACTTAGGATATAAAAAACCAGACTTCCTTGATGAATCCAGTGGGAATGAAAATACAGGCAGATAAAAAACTGGGACTCCAAACACCCTGAAGAACAAGTTGCTTGCAAATCCTTGCCTTGAACCCTTATCCAACTCAAGATATCCTGCATCTAACAGCCAGTCTGGATTGGTTAAACTACAATAGCTGTAAGTAACATCAGAAAAAGACAGAGAGCCCTTGCCTTCACTCCACCCCTTCTTGGCTCTACCCCAGGCAGCCCCAACCCCTTTTCCTTTAGCATCAAACTTGAAAAAAGCATTCTGAAAATATTCACCTCCATTGGCATACCACAGGATATCATCTGCTAATATTAAAAAATCATCGCGAGCAAAAACCACATTTTCTTCAGCAAAAGCTGAGGCACCCGCCTCACCACCATAAAAACAAGCCTTTTCTGATGACAAATGGTTATTTCTATATCTTATATTTACGTTGCCAGTTAAATACGAAACCCCTTTAACAGATAGAATGCTAGATTTTTCCGCACCAAATAAAACACTATCACCTGATGGATTATCGTTTATGTATTTTTGCTGCGCTGGAACAAAAGCCCCTCTACAAATAGAATTAGAATTACTAACCCAGCCAGAGTTAATAATAATATCACTGATATCTAATTCTTTTAGCTTAACCTTAACATCGCACTTAGCTGCCATACCTGCAAGCTCTACTTCATATTCCTCTAAAGAGCTAGGGCCTGCGAGCACAAAATGAGTAAATATAAGGTACAATAAGCATGAAAGAAGTTTGTGTCTTCGGAGCTTCATTGCTATCATACCTCTGAGTAACCTTAATTATACGTGCCAATAACCAACATTAACGGAAAACATCTATGAGCGCAACTATCACCCCAAATAAGAATAAGGTATTATACACCATTGGTGCGTGGGTAAAAAGACATATCAACGAAAACCACGATATTCTACCTATTAATGGCGATGCTGGAGCAAGGAATTATTACCGAATAAAATGTGCAGGCACTAGTTATATATTAATGCATGACCCAGATGAAACGCAGCTATCCACATATATAGAATCTCAACAAAAATTAACCCATAACAATATAACAACTCCAACCATATTGGCATATGACATAAACAAAAGACTACTACTACAAACTGACTTTGGCGATAATTTGCTGGCAAAAATAATAAACCCTAATAATAAATCCAAATATTATAAAATGTGCATAGACAATATAATTTCCATGCAAACAAAAAATTCTCACACCTGGCCACAATTTAATAGCGCCAAATTACAACAAGAAACAACACTACCAATTGAATGGTATTGCAATCAACAGTGCAGCGCACCACTAAACGATAATGAAATACAGCAATACAACAAGATATGCACTCAAATTTGCAAAATAATAACCAAAATAGAAACGACTTTTGTGCACCGTGATTACCACTCTAGAAACATCTTTATTACTGATGGCAATGTACAAATAATTGACTTTCAAGATGCTGTAACCGGACCATTTAATTATGACCTGGTTTCGCTACTTAGAGATTATTATCAACCGCTATCAAACAGCTTAGTCTCTGAGCTTATAGATTATTACCATAACACCATAAGCGACTTAAACATTGCGAATGTAAGTCATCAGGAGTTTGTAAATATATTCCATATTACAGCCCTCCAACGCCACCTTAAAGTTCTAGGCATATTTTGCCGGCTAAAACATCGTGACAATAAAGATAACTACATTAAATATTTGCCAACTGTTAAAAAATACATAAAAGATGTAATTAAAAACAAACCTGAGTATGCAGATCTAATCGGCATCCTAAAACTTTAAGGAGCAAAATATGGCTGAAATAAAAACACAAGTTTTACTCTTTGCAGCCGGCTACGGCAAAAGGCTGGCCCCAATTACAAACATCACCCCTAAACCATTAGTAGAAATAGGATCTACAACCCTTATCGAAAGAATCATAACACAACTAAAGCAAGCCCACTTAGATAACATTGTTATCAATGTTAGCCACCTTAAAGATAAAATAATCGACCATTTAGGCGATGGCAGCCAATATGGCGTCAATATTAAATATTCAGAAGAAAGTCCAACCCCCAAAGAAACAGCTGGAGCAATCATATATGCTCTAGAACAAAAGTTACTACAACCAGAAACACAACTAATAACAGTTAATGCGGATATCTATACAAATTTCCCATTTGCTGAATTAAAATATAAAAAAACAGAAAGCGCGCACTTAGTAATGGTTAAAAACCCTGGGCACAACCTGCAAGGAGACTTTAGCTGCATCAACAACATAATCGGAGATCGCGCTAATAAATACACCTATAGTGGGATAGGCGTATTTAGCCCTAACTTTATATTAAATAATTACTCAAGTAATAAGCTTGGTAAAATTATACATGATTCATTGAAATCACACTCTATAACCGGGGAAGTTTTCAATGGCACGTGGCATGACATAGGCTCTATAGACAGGCTGCACCAGCTAAGAAAAAATTTAAAACAAAAAAGTATTGAGTCTTGAGCAAGATAAAGGTAGATTATTATATGTCTATTTTTTTATTCTAAACCTTAAACCTATATCACTAACTTAAATACAACAAAAGAGGTTTTATGTCTGTTTCAACGTTTATTAAAGAGAATCTGACGCTCAAAAATATTACACTCCCATTGTTTTATGTTTTCAATGCGGTTTCAGTAAGTTCGGATATCTTTCTGTCTCTAGCATGGTTTGGGGTAACAACTAAAATTGCATTTATACTTAGTTCATTGGTTATTTTGGGCTGGGTATTATTATACCTATCTAGCCATAATGAGAAAAAACGTGAAAACTTAGATGAAAATAAAATAGAACTAGAGCCAATCAAACAATTTATAATAAATCAACTGGACGTGCAGTATCTATATGCCTCACGACCAGGAAAACAAGTGAATGAGATTCATGAAGATCATTTCAAATTTTTATTTGCTTTAACTGTTTTTCACTATTTTAAAAAGTCATTCGCCGATAGCGTCCATGTAGCTATATTAAACAAGGAAAAATTTGAAAATATAGCAGATAAATTTAACAGCATAAGAGATGCGTTGAAAAACATAGACATCTCTGAAATTATAGATCAAACATATTTCAATTATGAAGTTGACAGCGATAAAAATGCGCATAAAATAGACATAGAAAAAGAGACACAGAAGTTTATAAATCAATTAAAAGGACAATTAAAACTCAAGAAAAAAGCTCATATTACTAGTTATCAAGAGCTGATTGATAAGCTAGATGCATTCTCTATAGAAAAAAGAAATAAAATTACAGACGCAATTAGCTCCGACAAAAAAGCTAATGCTTTTTTTGTAGGGAGAGGAGGATATCTAGAGGCCCTAAGCATAGAAGACAAAAAAATTACCCTAAAGCTACTACTTAAAATAGAGCACACTTACACACTTAAAAACCAAAGAAACTCCCTTACTTTTATATGGCTATTTAGCATTATAAACTCACTATCTAACGGGGTAATTATGCTGGCGAGTGGCTTTGCCAAAGTTGGCTTTAGCGCCATAAAATTAGTGCTATTTACACTATCTGGGATATGCTGCTCTTATATTTTAACCAGCCCTAAAATATATAGTATTGTAAAGAGCATTATGGGTTATTTTGAAAACTATTGTAGATCAGATAATAAATCGGCCCAAACACAAAAAACTTCTTTTGTTTTTAAGGCATCACTGCTAATGTCTTTTATAACCGCATTAGCAAGTGGTTTATTTTCTTTTTATGTTCTGCATAATTACTTAATTACGCTCCATAGTCATGCATTAATAACCGCAGCCCTATACTCATCTTACTTTATGTCCTCCATTACATTTTGTGGGGCATTTTGCCTCTACTTTGACTCAATATTTGCAATACTATCGAATAATAAAAAAGATATATTCTCACCAGAAGACTCCCTAAACTCAATACTAGGAGCGGGAACTTCAAAACAAGATGTTTTCATATTAACAGCGCTTACTATTTCATGCACAATTATTTATTTTGCTGCCATAAATAGTAGCTATCTTAAGCTAGGCATGATAATGGCTTTATTAGCAGTCCCCGCTATGCTTTCACCTATTACAAAAAAACAAATAACAAGTTTTACATCAGTTTTAATTTCCCTTAGCATAACCGCAACTGCAACCCACCAAATATTTATAATTTTAGCGCTACCGATAAATATGCCAACTATAACCATACTAGCTGCATTTAGCTTTATTCAAAGCTCCACATTAGCCTGCACTTTTTACAAAGGCCTCAATAAAATTATATCCCAAGTAAAAAAAACATGGAAAAGAATAAAGCGAGGACAAATACAGCAAGCTCAACAAAAAGATCCTTTAAAATCTGGAACGCCCACAAGGCATGGAAAAGAACGCTCAGACACCCTGGGTTCTGAGGTAATAGGCGAGGTGATGGTCACTCCTAAGAAGAAAAAAAGGGAGGGCTCGAAGGAAAATGAACAACCCCAAGCACAAGAGAATCCAAATAAAATCAACCTTGCCTTTCCATTGTTTCCACCAACTGATAAGCAAACTAATAATAAATCAGATGGGGGAGCTAGCTTTACATTAAGTTTTGAGCAATATACTGCAGCTGTAGATCCGAAAAACAGTGGCCATGGTCATACATCTCCAATGAAACCGGCAACCCCTTAGCGCTTAAAAAGTCATAACCTCGCTGCATTAGTTCGCAAGGCACAACAAAATCAGTTTTTCCATGCATAAAAAATATGGGGGTCTGGTAATTTAGTCTGTTTTTTGCTTTTAACAGTTCATCCTGCAATGGAACATAGGAAGAGCACAACATAATAGCTGCTAGCTTCTTAGTACAGCTTAATCCGGCATGTATAGCAACCCCACCACCCTGAGAAAAACCAGCTATTACAATATTATTTGCAACGCGGTTGTCCTGGAACTGCTTGTGGATTAAATCATTAATAATTGCCACTGATTTTTCTAGGCCAACGTCATCTTCCCTATCAACATTTTCTACAGAATAAATATCATACCAAGCTGGCATTGACACACCTCCATTAATAGTCACTGGAGTAGATGAAGCATGCGGGAAAATAGCTCTGTACTGGTTTTTGACCTCATCGGGCATAGAAGGCCAAACACCCTCAGCAAGATCATGCCCTGAAGCACCAAGGCCATGCAGCCAAATAATACAAGCCTTCGGCCTTGCAGGCTCACTAATGATATAATTTTTTGTTTCAATTAAACTAGGCATAATAAGCTCCATATTTATTCATTATAGCAGTAATATACAATAAATTTTATCTATCTTGACTAAAATTATCAATCAAGTTAAATTTAAACACTAACTCTAACTGGAAATTTTTTTGTACAAAATGCTAATCATAACAACATTAACACTGTTAATAGCCATATCTAGTGGTTGTGGCCAAATGGGGCCACTGCAATTATCAGAAAACAAAAAAAATATAACAACTAATAAACTTAATTTTTAATTATATTGCATTTGCTCCAAGAAGTTTTTTCAGGTTATACTTAGTAATGTTTTGATATATTCTATTTTCAAAACCAAAGAAAGGATTGATTTAAAAGAGAGGACCTAAACAGGATGAATTTATTTTTTAAACTTTTAGTAACAACTTCCGTGTTATTTACAGCTTGTTGCCAGCAACAACCAACACAAGAACCAAGAACTAACATAGTAAAATTACCAATCGAAAATATTCATGCTGATATTCTAAAATCTAATGACCCAGTAAATGAAATAAAAGATTATAGCTCTACAACCTTGATTGTAAATTCAAATAGACTGTTTCAACAAAATGACACCCCATTAAAACGTATTAGCTTTCAAAAACACTCATCACAAGTAATATCAACTATATTATCAAAAATAAAATCTTACCCCGACAATACAAAAATAGATATTAAGGCATACAGATATGGGGCATATGGATCTGATTACCTCAAAACAATATCTGAAATACAGGCACAAACTATAGCTGCCCTTCTATGGGACTATGGAAATACAAATAGAATTCAAATAACATATGAGGGGCTTGGGAATACGGCACCCAAGATATCTGAAGATAATATTTTTTCTGCAAAATCACAAAATAATCGCATTGAAATAACACTAAGCTAGAAGGAGCTATACCATGATTAAATCTAAGGATATACTAGCATTATTAATTATACCTACCCTAAGCTGCCAAGCAGCACATGCAGACACTAGTTATTGGCCAAACTCCTTTAATGCTGCGCTTAACGATATTGATAATTACTTTTCAGAAATTCCAGAAGAAACGCAACATTGGCAAGCTATAAAAACTGATGCGTACAAAAACATAAATATTGATAATAATGTACGCCTATTAATAGATCCAAAAAGCAAAAACAATACCATGGTATATTACCCTTGGGTCTCTGCAACTGTAGATGGAGACACCCTAACATTAACCTCCACAGAATCAACAACAGAAAAATATAATGTAATTCTAAGCAGTATTGACAATGTAAGTACTATAAGTGTGAAAGGAAATTCTGAAATTAAAGGCAAAGGCTTAAAGCATAAAAATAAAACATTAGACATTTACACCTATGGAAGCTCAAACGTAGAGCTAGAAGGAATGATCAATTTAAATAGATTAGAACAAGCCAGCAGCGGCACAACCAAGCTGCTATGGGTTGACTCTAAACACACAACAATAAATATTTACTCTGGCGTGGCAGATCTTGCAGGAACAACTAAAAATGCTAATATTTGGGCATATGGCAACTCCTCTCTAAAAGCAGCGCACCTAAGAAGCACTAATACTTGGATATCTGCATCTGACAATAACAATAGCTATATAAACCCTATTGGATATTTTTATGCGCATGCAAATAAAGATGCAACAATAGAACACAGAGGCAACTATACAACTATTGCACAGGTAGTAAATAATAATGCAAATCTAATCTATAAAAACTAAGTATTATTTACTATACATGAGCAATGCGTGTAGCAACATTCCCAGTATCATTAGCAGAACCTTGACCAGCACCCATAGTTAATTCACGATCTACAGCGAAGCTATATCCTTGCTGAAAACTTTCGCGTTTAACTTTTATTTGTGGCTCAGACAATATAAAACGACCAGACACAACTGCAATAGCGATAACAAAAAAAGCGGATATTACAGAAGACATAACAGAGACTAATCCTGCTATAGCATTGGGCGCTATAAAAAGACCAGGGTATAAAATCATGCCATAAGATAGTAGCGCAAGCCCTAAGCCTAATGCCAATAAAAACAACTCTCTCCTAAAATCATTAAGCGGCTGGCCATCATGCTTCATATAAACGCTATTTAAACTATAAAAAGAGCACATAGAAAAGGCTAAAGACAATATTACAAAAGATAGTGTAGCGGTGTTAAATAGCGAAAATGCCCCAACAGATGTCCACCCTAGCCCCACCAATGAAGCAACAAATGTCTTGCTTATAAAACCAACTGGAGCTAAAAAACTAACCGCAGGCTGAATTAATATTAATATCGAAGTAATTAAACATATTGAACTCAAAACACTCTGACCAATTTTACTCGAACAAGGTTTATAAATACAAAAATTAAATATTGGAGCCAGCACAATAGCAGCACAAACAACAAGCTGCATTGATAATATAAACGCCTGCACAACCGTAATTAGAAGAGACATCAGTAAACGTAAAGGGAAAGCCAATATTACATGCCATAATGGTGGCGGGCTAGACTGCAATAGCTCACGCTTATCACTTTTATTTTTTATAATTGGTATTTCATCAGGAAGGTCTTTAGCTAGTTTTAATTCTTGCTCATCAAGCTCATATTTATTTATATAATCATTTTTACTAATAGTATCCCCTGTAAAAAAATAATTGGGGTTAAGCCAAATAACACCCGTTTCTCTCGCTTTTGTTTCAGGGTCTGGTGAAGCATTTATCTGCGATATATGTTCACTTATGAGCACTCTACCTGGATCTGACTCTCTCAAGTTATCGGTGATATAATTAAAATCTTTAGGAGAGTTTGATGTAGTTGTAAATATAGTTGAAATAACAGAAGCTACTCCTGTAGATCTATTTTTAATTTTACCCTCTAAATCAGCCACCCGTTCAACTTTTATATATTTATCATGGCCTATCTTATTAAACGCTTGCTTACATATTGAATTTTCATGCGGCGCACTATATGCGCCATAAACCCTTTTATGACCAGGGTCATTTTCTAAATATATAGAATCACTCTCGCCGTCATAATCATCATAACTAGAACTATTGCGGAACCTACCTCCATCCCTTAAATTTTTAACAATATGCCAAATTAAAGCAAATTTACGAATAGTTGCAACAGCTGGGTCTTCAAATTTAAAATTTTTAACTTGTTTAGAAAGAGCTGCATTTGCATAATCACCCCTAGACCAGTAACTATTTAAACTATCTAGTACACCATCTTCATCTATAAAATCTTCAATTGAACCATCTGTACTGAACAGCTCATTAACTTTTCCAGCAGAAATCAAGCCCAACTCTTCCCACGGGAAATAACTACGGTAAAGATGGCGAAAAAAATATAACCATAAGTGCCCACCCAAATTAATATCTTGACTATACATACCTGCCCTAATTCTTATCTTTCTAGCAGCTTGATCGCCAGTAACATTATCCTTTGAAGTAAAATTTAAAAATGATGTCATCTTATCAATAACAAGTTTTGACGGGGCCCTTGTAAAGCTATCAACTAAATCAGAAAAGTCACTTTTAATTCCATTTTTTAATTTATAGCACTCATATGCTTTATCAACATTTAAATTTTCTATTATCTCAATTATATTATATTTATCTGATGCAATTGTACTATCAATTTCTCTCAAACGTCTAATTAACTCATCTTTGAAATACCTCCCTGAAGTTTTACTATTAAAATAATCACTTCGTCTTTTCCCTACTGATAAATCAAAAACTTTACTTGGGAAGGCACGTGTATAGCTATTTCCCCGTGGGAATGCCCGTGCAATATTCCAAAATAATAATGCTACTATTAATATTGGGATTAGCAAAACAGCATAAAAAAACTCATAAATAAAATTATAATTTTCAGATAAAGATTTGTCACTACCTGAAGCATTACGTGAATATTGAAAAAAAGGATAAAATTCGTTATCTCCAATGCTATACCACAAAGATTTAACATCAGATTTGAATGTCTGTTGTAGATACAAAATAAAATCACGCATCAACTGTCCTCCATGAACACAAGATAATATAGCTTTTCAAGTATAAATAAGCATACATATATTTTCCATAACTTTATTGGACTAGCTTTTAATAAATGCAAAGGTGACTCTATCTAAACCACTATAATCTTGTAATGTTTTTATACTGGTATAACCAGCATCCAAGAAAAAATCATGCATAGCTTGCTTCTGGTCATAACCATGCTCTAGTAATAATACGCCACCTGGCTGCAAAAAAAACTTAGCCTTATTTATTATTTCCCGCAAATGATATAAGCCCTTTAAAGGCGATATTAATGCCAACTTTGGCTCGTGTTTTAATGCTAATAGATGATGATCATTAGGGTCTATGTAAGGCGGGTTAGACACTATAATATTAAACTTAGTTTCATGACTTATATTAGCAAATAAATCTGAGCGTATAAATTTAATCTTTTTATCAGCGGAAATATTTTCTGCATTTAACATTGCAGTACTTAAAGCATTTTGACATATATCAGTTGCAGTAATATTCCACTCCTTCCGCTCTTTTGCAAGCGCTATTGCAATAGCGCCACTACCAGTGCCTATTTCTAATACATTAATATTTAATGGGAGCGGCATATCTAAAACAGCTTGGACTAATATCTCTGTCTCAGGCCGTGGCACCAGCACATTTTCATCTATAGCTAAAGTGAAATCCCAAAAATCTTTTTTTCCAATAATATATGCAATTGGCTCTCCATCTTGACGACGCAAGATAAGTTTTTCTATCTCATCTATCTTATCTGGAGATATAACTAATTTATTATTTAAATAAAGATCCTCCACTCTCATTGCAAGAACACAAGATAAAACTAGCTTAGCATCAAGAGCTGGAGTAGAACTTGAGTCTGAAATCTTGTTTTTATAATGAACTATAGCATCTTGTAATAACATAACCTACTTTTCTACTTCATCATTCATTTGTGTCAACAAATCAGCTTGGTGCTCTTGTTGCAGGCTGGATATAATTTCTGTCAAATCCCCTTCCATTGCCTCATTTAACTTATACAGTGTTAAATTAATTCTATGGTCAGTTATTCGCCCTTGTGGGAAATTATAGGTTCTGATGCGCTCAGACCTATCACCACTACCCACTAATGATCTGCGAGTTTGAGACTGCTGTTTTTGTTGTGCCTCACGCTCTTTAGATAAAATTTTAGCATGCAACAAACTCATTGCCTTCGCCCTGTTTTTATGCTGGGAGCGCTCATCTTGGCACTCAGAGACAACACCAGTTGGAATATGTGTTATCCTTACTGCTGAATCTGTAGTATTTACATGCTGCCCACCTGCGCCTGAAGCCCGATAAGTATCTACTTTTAAATCTGCTGGGGATATTTCAATGTTTGCTATTTCATCAACTTCAGGCATTACAGCTACTGTGCATGCAGAAGTATGAACACGACCTTGTGATTCAGTGTCTGGCACCCGCTGCACTCTATGGCCACCAGATTCAAATTTTAACTGTGAATATACGTCTTGGCCTATTACTTTGACGATTACCTCTTTAAAACCACCATGATCTGCATCTTGCAAGCTTACAACCTCTACAGACCAATTTTTATTTTCAACAAACTTGGCATACATACGGTATAAATCACCAGCAAATAAAGCAGCTTCATCACCTCCGGTTCCAGCCCTAATCTCAAGGTATATATTTCTGTGATCATCTGGATCTTCTGGAATTAATGCTGTATGTATAGCCATTACAACATCGCCTTGATCACGAGTTAACTCAGCTATCTCTTCAGTTGCTAGGTCCTGCAAACCTTCGTCACCATCTTCAAGTAAACTCTTTGCTTCTGCTAGAGAATCATTATTACTACAATAATCCTCATACAAAGAAACGACTCTATTTAATCTTGCATACTCTTTTGACAGCTCTTGGAATCGAGAGTTGTTTGAGATAACACTAGAATCAGATAGCATATTTGAGACCTCAAGTTGACGCTCCTGCATCGACTGGAGCTTAATTTGTAATGATTCAGATATATCTGTCATATTATTTACCTTATAAATTAAAAAAATCTTTTGTAAGCGCTAGCAAATCATCTCGCTGCGCTATTATCGCTTTACGAATACTAACTGTAGGCCTATGTAGTATTTTATTAGTCAGCTGACGAAGAGACTCTTGCAACACATATGTTGCATCCTGGCCTTGATGCAATGCTTGAAGTGAATTTTGCATAACCTCATCTCTAACCAACTCTATTTGCCTTCTAAAGTCTCTAACTATGCTCAATGAGCCTAATGTGCAATATCTATTATAAAACTTTTCAACTTCAACATCCACCATAGCTTCAGCATTTATGGCTGCTTGCTGTCGGTTTTTCAGACCTTTATTTATTATGTCTTGTAGATTATCTATATTATACAAATAAACCCCAGACAAGCCCTTAACCTCTGGCTCTATGTTACGTGGTACTCCAAGATCAACATATAACGTTATCGCCTTCTTTTTCACAGATACCACCCTTTCAACTAAACCCTTACCTATTATGGGTAATGGACTAGCTACTGCTGATATCACAATATCAACCTCAGGCAAATATGACTGCATTTCACTAAGACTTATTGCTTTAACATTATATTTTTTTGCTAATGCATCAGCTTTTGCAAAAGTTCTATTGGCGATTATTATTTCCTGAAAACCTTGTTCTACAAAGTAAGTTATAATCTTTGTTATAATTTCACCAGAACCTAACAGCATAACCTTTTTTTGCTCTAGATTAAAAATAGATTTAGCTAAAGAGACAATAGAGTATGCCAAAGAAACAGGGCTAGAGCTGATATTTGTATTACTTCTAACTTGTTTAGCTAAGAAAAAAATATGGGGTATTACCTGGGATAACTCAGCACCAAGAAAGCCTAAACTCTCTGCTAAACCATAAGCGCTTTTTATTTGACCAAATATCTGAGTTTCACCCAATAACATTGAATCTAAGCCAGAGGAAACTCGAAGTAAATGCTTAAATGCTGCATAATCCTTATAAACATAAACACTGCTTTGTAATACGGTTAAATAGATATTTTTAAGGTCTGCTAAACGTACTAATATTTTGTTAGAGTCATCGCAACTACAAACAAGCTCCAACCTATTGCAGGTAGATAGCACCATGCAGCCTGAAACTAAAGATTCACGCATTAAAACAGACATTATATTACTCTGCTCGCTAACAGTGCTCGCAAGCTTTTCTCTTATGTCTATTGATGTAGATCTATGATTAAAGCCAATTATAACTACAGGCATTCTTTACTCTATATAAAACAATTCTTAGAATAAGCTAAATGTTCGGAAAAAACAACTTACAAACAGCTAATTACTTATTTAATAAAAGATTAATCATGAAAAAAACAAAGGTAGTTATTTGATAAAACCTAGTTATAATAGCTATATCATGATCGCACCAAAGGCCAAACTGTGAAAAAAAATTATTTTTACATATTTCCTCTTATTTTATTAATAAATAATTGCAGTTATAACGATGATGTAAGCTGCAATAAAAAAAACTGGCAGCTACAGAAACAAGACTTATTACAACAACAAAAATGGACTGCTAAGGGAAAAATAAAATTAAAAACCAAAGATAAATCTTATATGGGAAGCTTCAGCTGGCAACAAAATTATAATAGCTTTAGCCTGAATATCACCGGACCATTAGGCATAGGCATTGCGGAGATAAAAGGCAACAATAAAAATGCCAATATTTATTTTAATCAACAAGAAAAAAATATCAGCCTAAAATATTTTATGCAAACTGAACTTGGGCACTATATAGAGCCAAAACAGCTAGCAAACACTCTAATAGGAATGCCCCAAACAAAAAACACCCTGTTCCGAATTACATACCCATTCAAAGAAAGCAATAATGATTTTACTACAACATGGGAAAAATACAGCTGCTTTAAAGATATATTTCGACCACAAAAAGTACATATCCAGCTAAAGGACCAAAAAGACATCTTAATATTTATAAACCAATGGCAGCTAAACTAGTAAAGCACAATTAAGAACTTGCAATTATTGATTAAAATGCAGTATTCTTTTAAGCCTGTGATTAATAGAGCATTATCATGAGAGATGAATTATTTAAACTGACGATAAAATCCCATTTCGTAGCAGCAGTAAAGCTCCCAGGCTATAATGGCCCCTGCGGCAGACTACATGGACATACATATAAAGTTAAAGTTAAAGTAGTTACCAACAAGCTAAATAAAGATGGCATGATAATTGATCATTATAAGTTACAAGAAAAATTAAATGAAACTCTATCAGTACTCGATCATAATTATCTAAATGACCTTGAGCATTTTAAAACATCACCCCCAACATCAGAAAATATTGCCAAATATATATTCGAAAAAATGTGCATAGCTCTTGCGAAAGAAGACGCAATATTAAAACAAGTTAAAATAGCAGAAAATGAAAATGTCAGCATCAGTTACAGTAAATAATAATACAGAGTTAAATCTTAAAATAAATGAGATTTTTTATTCACTACAAGGTGAGACCAGCTCAACTGGATACCCCACAGTCTTTATTCGACTAACAGGCTGCCCCCTTAGGTGTACTTATTGTGATACTAGCTATGCATTTTCAAAAGGTGAAATGCTATCAGTAACTGAAATATTAAGAAAAGTTGGAAAATATAGCCCTTCTTATATCACCGTAACTGGAGGCGAGCCTTTAGCACAAAAAAACTGCCTTAAATTACTAAACATGCTTTGTGATAAATACCAAGATGTTTCTTTGGAAACAAGTGGAGCCATGTCTATTGAAAAAGTTGACACTCGCGTTAGAAAGATAATTGACATTAAAACCCCTGGCTCAGGAGAGGCACATAGAAATTTAATTTCAAATTTGAAATTAGTAAAAAAAACTGATGAGATAAAATTTGTTATTTGTAACCATGCTGATTTTATCTGGGCTTCTAATTTTGTAGAAGAACATAAATTAATTAATACCTGTGATGTAATATTCTCGCCATCTCATAATGAACTTCAAATTAAAGAGCTTGCTGAATGGGTGCTGCAAGCCAATATGAAAATTAGAGTACAAACCCAATTGCATAAAATAATATGGGGAGATGAACCTGGGAAATAGGCAAGATAAATAATTTCAAGGGGGAAAATAAGAATAAAACCATAATTAATATTATTACTTGGCTTAAATGAAAGAAAAACGTAAAATGAACAACTGAGCTAATAAACGCCACGCCTTAGTAACTTATCATACTAAACAAATTTTAATGAACCTTCTTAAATAATGAATACTTCACAAACAAAACATACAGATAATCATCTAAAAATAAATATGTATATAAGCGCATACCTTGAAATGTGTAAATTCAAAGTTGTAGCGTTAATGTTATTTTCCGCCCTAGTTGGGATGCTATTATCCTACAAACCATCATTCGATTGGTACAAAGCACTTCTGTCACTATCGGGGATAGGACTGTTGGCTGGCTCTGGCGGAGCTATTAATCATATTATAGATAAAAAAATAGATCAGAAGATGAAGCGCACTAAAAACAGACCCCTACCAAAAGGTAAAGTAACCACTTTGCATGCTATATGCTTGGCAGCTACCTTAGCTGCCTCTGGAACATATATTCTATGGGTTCACACAAATCCACTTGCAACATACCTAACAGCTGCCGCCATGATTGGCTATGCATTTATTTATACAGGAATCCTCAAACACACAACCCCTCAAAATATAGTAATTGGAGGTATAAATGGAGCGCTACCACCACTTATAGGGTGGGTTAGCCTAACCGGGGAAATAGCACCAGAGCCACTTCTGTTAGTATTAATTATTTTTGTTTGGACTCCACCACACTTTTGGGCTCTTGCTATTGCAAGATATGACGACTATGTTAAATCAAATGTTCCAATGCTACCTGCAACACATGGAATTAAATTTACCAAGCTTTGCATCCTGCTCTACGCAGTAATCACTGCCATAACCACAATTATACCATATATAATAAACATGTCTGGTATGTTCTATCTAATAGGGGTTACAGGACTAAATGCCAGGTTCTTATATTTAGCAACACAACTATACAAAGAGCCAGGAAACAAGCTGGCAATGCCTACTTTTTTGTTTTCAATAAAGTACCTAATGTTATTATTTTTACTAATCCTAGTCGATCATATGATCAGCATAGGAGTATAAATTGACAACTAATAAAAAAATAATAATAAGCCACTCTGGCGCTGACAATTATCAAAAAGCTCTTGAACTAAGTAATAAAATAAATATACCAATGCAACAGATAGAAACAGATGACAGCATTTGCCTGCTTGTAACATCCTCTGGCCTCCAAATAATAGCTCCAGCAATAAGCAAAAAACCATTTGAGCTAAACCTGACAAAGTTAATATCAGAATTTCAAAAACAGCAAGAGATAAAAAAACATCCACTATCGATGGCCATTGGCTTAAAAAAGAAAAAATGTCTAATATATGATATGACAGCTGGATTTATAAAAGACAGCTGCTTACTAGCATACCTAGGACACAAAGTAGTCGCCATCGAAAAAAATCCAGTTATTTATGAAATAGCAAAATCAGCACAAGAAAAAATAAAAGATACCTCACCTAAATTGGATTTATCTATAGTTAATGCAGATAGTATAAACTTCATTAACAAACATCAAAAACCAGATATAATTCTAATAGATCCAATGTTCCCTAAAGACAAAAAAACTGCTTTAGTAAAAAAACCAATGCAAATACTACAAGCCATTACAACAGGTGAAAATCAAAGTGAAAATAATCTTATGAAGGCAGCACTACTAAATGCAACTTGCAAGGTTATAGTTAAAAGACCAAAGAACGGGCCCTATATAAATGATAAAAAACCAGAGTTACAAATAACCAACAACCAAAGCACTAGATTTGATATTTACCTTACATCTAGCTAATTAGATAACTTCAGCTGCTGCACCACAACTTTCCAACCAAGAACGACGATCAGACGCTCTTTTCTTAGCTAAAAGTTTATCAATAACCGCTTCTTCTGAACCAAACTCATCAAAACTCAGCTGTAGCAGCCTGCGCGTATTAGGCTCCATAGTTGTTTCTCTTAATTGGATGGGGTTCATTTCACCCAATCCTTTAAAGCGCTGAATACTTGGGTTGCCTCTAATCTTTTCTTGCTTTATTTTCTGCAAAATAGCCGACTTTTCACTATCGTCTAGCGCATAAAAAACCTTTTGGCCAACGTCAATACGATAAAGTGGTGGCATTGCAATATAAATATGCCCAGCTACAACTAAAGGCTTAAAATGCTTTAAAAATAATGCGCATAATAGCGTTGCAATGTGATTCCCGTCTGAATCAGCATCGGCAAGAATACAAATTTTCCCATAACGTAATCCAGATAAATCTTCCTGTCCTGGATCTACACCAATAGCCAATGCAATATCATGCACCTCCTGTGAAGCCAAAACCTGCTCAGGAAGAACTTCCCATGTATTTAATATTTTCCCTCTTAGAGGCATAACAGCCTGAAACTCTTTAGTCCTAGCTTGTTTTGCAGAACCTCCAGCAGAGTCTCCCTCAACTAAGAATAGCTCACTACCAATAAAATCATCCTGATTCAAACAGTCGGTTAATTTCCCTGGAAGTTGTGGGCCTGCTGTTATCTTTTTCCTAACAACCTGCTTTGACTTACGCATTCGTGCTTGAGCACGCTGAATGAAAAAATCCACTAGTAATTCTGCTTGCACTAAATGCTCATTAATCCAAAGACTAAAACTATCTCTCGCTAAAGTCTGCACAAAACTAGATGCTTGCCTTGAGTTTAGTCGCTCTTTAGTTTGGCCGGCAAACTGGGGCTCTTTCATCTTAAAAGAAATAACATATGAAATGCCGTCCCAAATATCTTCTTGTTTTAATTGCAGCCCCCTAGGCATTAACTCTCTAATACTGCAAAACTCTTTTACCGCATCTAATAAACCAGCTCTCAAGCCATTTACATGCGTACCGCCCTGCACAGTTGGAATAAGATTCACATAACTTTCAGAGATCAAATTGCTCTGAAATTCCTGCCAAGACACAGCAAAATCACAACACATCTCATCATCACTAAACTCTGCTGTAAAAGGCTCAGCTAATAGCGCCTCATACTCCATGTTGCCAGCTAAATAATCAGCCAAATTACCCTCATAACACCAGTTATATTCTTTTTCATTTTTCTGGTCTAGAAAACTAACAGATAAACCAGGACACAAAACTGCCTTAGCTTTTAACAAATGTAGTAAACTTGGAATTGATAAAGAAACATAATCAAAATATTTTGCATCTGGCCAAAATTTAACTGTAGTCCCAGTATCTTTTTTTGCTACAGTTCCAACTTGAGTTAATTCAGATGCTTTCTCACCATGCTCAAAAATAATTTGGTTTTTAATGCCGCCTCTCTTAACTAATACTTCTAAACGTGTAGACAATGCATTTGCAACAGAAATACCAACTCCATGCAACCCACCAGAGAACTGATAACTTTTGCTTGAAAATTTAGCTCCAGAATGCAGCTTAGTCATGATGAGCTCAACTCCTGAAATACCATGCTCCGGGTGTAAGTCAGTTGGCATACCTCGCCCATTATCACTAACAGCAATAGAACCATCATCCCCATATACCACCTCAATAGAAGTGGCATAACCGGCCATTGCTTCATCAACAGCATTATCAATAGCTTCTTGAGTTAAATGGTTTGGTCTTGACGTATCAGTATACATTCCCGGCCTGACCCTAACTGGATCTAAACCAGATAAAACTTTAATATCACTAGAACCGTAAGTACTTTGCTTATCTTTCATATAAAAATATCTTTAAAAACTTATTAAATTACATAACTAAAGGATTAATAATACAGTAAAACACTGTTTTTATCCAACACTTTTTAAGTTATGTTTATTAAGCTGCAACCATTGCAAAGCAATAATTGTCAGGCTATTGCAAATAACACCATCTCTGACCAATGCAAATGCCTCCTCTGAAGTAACCACATGCACTTTAATATCTTCATGTTCCGCACGTAACCCACAAAATTCTGCAGCTTTATTACTATCTATATCTGACCAATACAAAGATAGACGTTCATCTGAAGCTCCAGGACTCACCCAGTACTGCATAATAAATTTCAAGCCCTTAGATACAAGTCCTGCCTCCTCTTGCAGCTCCCTTTTAGCCATAACTGCAATATCTTCGCCACTCTTATCAACAATACCCGCGACAATTTCAAATAACCAAGGAGACACCTCATCTGTAATAGAACCTATACGAAATTGCTCTATTAAAACAACCTTATCTCGAGCAACATCATACGGCAAAACACCGGCTACAATAGGCTTAATTGTAGATTCTCGCTGAAAAACCTCACTAGTAGAGTTGTCAAAATATTTAATTCTTAGCGTATATTTATTAAGACAATTATGGCCTGAATATAAATCATCAATATTAATAATTTCAACATCTTTAATTGTATTTCTAGCCATATAATCACTCTCATCCATATTAGTTAGTTTAAATCTAACGATAGTTTTATTGCTAAACGTAGCTTAAATATAATAAAATTCATTAGTATTCTTTACAAGGATTAATAACATGAGAAAAAAGATATTTTTACTTATTATAATTTTCAGCTCTGCATATAGTGGCAACTTAGAAAATGGATGCTTAAATGCATTAGAAAATGATAGCGCATTCAAATCATTACAAGCCAAACACAAAGCCACTCTTAAAGAACAAGATATAATGCAAGACGCACTAAAACCACAATTAATATCACACGCTAGCATAGAACAAAAACGCTTCACAGCAAAGCCAGACAACTCCAACAAATTAAACGATACGTTTATTGCCAAGAACATTAACCTTGAATTAAAACAAGCTTTACTAGATTTTAAATCATATAGGACTTATAAAAAATCAGAAATAATTTCAAGTAAAGCAGATAATGACCTGTCGCTAGCTAGACAAAACCTCATTTTAAATGTGGCTGAAAAATACATTGATGTTCTTGAAAAACATGCCATTTACAAAGCATCTGTCAGCGAAAGCAAAACATTATTGGCGCAAAAAAAATATGATCAATCCAAATACAATGCTGGCTCAATAACAAAGACAAACCTGCTAGAGACATCTGCAAAATATGACTCCGCCATAGCACATGAAATATCAAATCAAAATAAAATGCTAGATGCTTGTGATGAATATAAAGAAACAACAAAAGAAAAAAATCCAGTCTTTATGGCACTAGACCCTAAAAACAAACCAAAAAAACTTGATAAAACCAGTGTTGATAAAAAAATACAACTGATGCAAGCTGGAAACTTAAGTTTAAAAAGTAGCTTCTTAAACTCACTTAGCATAAAAAAAGAAATAGACATCCAAGAAGCGGGACACCTGCCAACTGTAAATATAAGCGGGTCATACAGCAATAAACATAATCCAAATTCAATTTTAAACTCCTATTATCCAACGAATGACACTGAAACAAAGAGCATTGGCTTAGAAATTCAAGTCCCCATATATCAAGGAGGATCTATAAACGACCAAATAGAACAGTCGCAGCAAATATATAAACAATCAGCAGAAGAGCTAGAACAACTACGCTCAAACCTAACGATAGAAATGAGAAAAAACAACCACCACTTAATATCAGGAATTAAACAAATAAACGCATTAAAAAGCTCAGTTATATCATCAAAAAGCGCATTAAGAGCACAACAGGCAGGGTATGAAGCAGGAACAAGAACAAACTCAGAACTTTTAAACTCAATAAATCAACTACAAGAATCAGAAAGTGAGTATGCCATCGCTAGATATAACTACCTGAAAGATCAGTTAAGAGAAAAGAAGATGCTAGGAAAACTAGATTTGACAGATATAAAAAAACTAGATGCAATTCTGACAAATAAAATAACTATTAATGAACTAACTTCTTAATATATTGCATATGTTTATCTGTTGCACCAAGGTACTTCATGACATTATTATATGAAGCCTCTCCTGACAACCTAGCCTGCTGAGGGTTGTCAAAAAAATTATTGACCATCGATACAATATCAGCTGAACCTTCAGCCATAAAAAGCCCACCATCTTCAGACATATGACGAGTAACTTCATTAAAATTATACCTACTTGGACCCATAATGATAGGCAGCGAATATGCTGCTGGCTCAATAGGGTTTTGCCCGCCTTTATCAATCAAACTACCCCCCACAAATGCAACATGAGCCATCTTAAGCAATGAGGCAATAACCCCCATTTTATCGACCAAAACAACATCTAAACCAGAACAATTATTGCTCAATTTCGAATAAAACTCGCTACGGAAACCATAGGAAGATTTACTTATTTCCATTAAACTTTCAGCTCGGTAACTATGCCTTGGAGCTAAAATTAACCGTGCCTTTGCATGCTTTGCCTTTATATTTTTAAATGCCAAAAATATTTGTTCCTCCTCTCCAGGATGAGTACTAAGCGCTATGAAGTTTTTTTCACCCTCTACGCGAGCATCGGGGGCAACCGCACCTAACTTTTTTAAAGCCAAATCATATTTTACGCTACCTAATGTTACAATATTTTTTTTCTCACCACCTTGTAAAAAAGCGAATCTCCTTGCGTCTTGCCTAGACTGAGCTGCAATATAAGATATACCAGTTAAAACTTGCCTTGAGAAAGACCTTAAGCGCGCATAACCACGACATGACTTTGCTGATAATCTCGCATTTGCAAGCATAATAGGAATATTTTTTTTACCAACCACTCGCAGTAGTGTCGGCCAAAGTTCTGTCTCCATAATAATAAGAATTTTAGGATTAAAATGGCGGATAAATTTTACAACAGAAAAACTAACATCATATGGAAGGTACGCGCAAACAACTGAGTCATTATCAGCATATAATCTCTGCGCACGTTGACGTCCAGTAGGAGTCATTACTGTTATTATTATTTTGTCATTGGGGTACTGAGCAAGACACCCATCAATAATTGCACTTGCAGCAACAACCTCACCAACAGAAACGGCATGCACCCAAAATCTGTAATCACCGCTATCGACCCCATAAAAACCAAAACGCTCTGACCAGTTATACAAGTAATTTTTATCAGACCTAGACTTAAATAAAAGCCTAAAGAAAATAAATGGCAGCATCAAAAAACAAACAGCACGATAAATAATATACATTTTAAACCTGAAAATAAGTACAAGAGAACTATAGTGTAATTATAACTGGTGTAGTTATTCAAGCAAAATCAATTAATATAGTATATAATTGTATTACTATCTAATGCAGGAGAATATATTATGTATGGTGATAAAGATGTAGTAGAAAAAATGAAAGTTGTCTTAGCTAATAGCTATAGCTTATATCTAAAAACGCAAAATTACCACTGGAACGTCACTGGACCACAATTCGAAAGCCTCCACATATTATTTGAAAAGCAATATATAGATCTCGCAAATGCTGTAGATGAGCTTGCAGAGCGCATTAGGTCCCTAGGCAGCAAAGCACCTGGAAGTTTTAGTGCGTACAATGAACTTAAAGGTATAGCTGATGCAAATGAGAATGCCGATGCAAAAGAAATGGTTAAATCTCTAGCAGAAGATCATATATATATGGCTAATCTTTTAAAAGAAGTTATAGTCCTTGCTCAGCAGCATGGAGATGAAGCAACAGCTGATCTATGCATAAAAAGAATCGAAGTTCACGAAAAAAATGCCTGGATGCTAAATAGTAGTTTGTAACAATAGAGCTACGCGCCTACAATAATCACACTGTTATCTCTTAAATATTGTGATTTTATTATATCGCCATTTTCATTATGGATGTTCGAATTAGCAATTTTTAAAAAACGATTAGCTTCTATAGATGCATCCCAACTATCATTATAACCTACTATAAAAACATGAATACTAGCAGCACTACAATAGGCCAAATAATCATAAAAAAAGTAATCGTCTTTATCTTTCAAGTCATCAATATTAACGCCAATATAACCGGAAGAATGCCTTTTAATTACACTGCTAGCCGAATGCTTTTTCATAACAGGAGAGAGGTCAGTATATATTAATTTTAAATCACAATTAGAATCATTTTTTAAAATAATCTTTTCATCTCCATATACATATGGAAAAACAACCATTAACAAAAAACATAAAAACCTATACAATGACCTTCCTTATAATTGTAGGCAAATAAAATCATTTATTTGCTAAAACAACCCTATTTTGACTATAACTTGCCTCAAACGAGTCACCCCATATATCATCACGATCTGTTGCATTTGCAATAGTCAAACTATCGCTTGCATCTATTTCCACGCCCCAACCATATACATCTGACTCTCCAAAAACATACATTTCTAAAGTTTCATGAGCACATTTCACACGATATACATCACAAAAGTAATCGTCACCTTTAAATGAAGAAACAGTTATTTTGCCTGTTTTATGAGGGCCTATAGTCGCAGATGCATTGTTTATTGCTCCTGGCATGGACGTCAAAACACCTATTTTTGTCAAGGTACAAGATGAGTTGTTTTCAATAAAAAGATCATGGGCATAAGCAGAACTCGCACCTGCTATTAAAGTAGTTAATAATAGTTTTTTCATTTATTTTATCCATTAAGATAGCAAATAATCACTAACATATTAAACTAATGACAATTATCTGTCAACGCAACAAGCCAATATCGCACGCCAGAGCGATGGATATTGACTTTCATCATGGAGCATGCAATAATTCAACGTAATACATTATTCAAGACGAAAGACATGAACAACAAACAATCTTATTTATACACATTTACAAGAATTATTCTTGCAACTCTAGTACAAATAGTAGCAATATCAATTTGTCATATATTAGATATGATACATTTGATGCCACCAGCTGGTGTTGGTGTGGATATTTTTTGTAGCTTGGCTATGTTACTACACAAGGATGCTGACGCGGTCTCATGGGCGACAAACCAGACTAACGAGTACCAGCGCAAAAAACTTTCTTTTACCGACTCTTTTGAGTGGGACAATATTAAAGATGCTATGCCTGGTTATATTTTAACTTTTTCTATTCAAATTGCAGTGGCTTATGTAGCGCTTGCATATGGCTTTCCCTTAATTCCGCCAACCATATTTGCATTTAGCGCAGCTAATTTAGCTACTCTTATTGGGATGCCACTTTCAGCGCTTTTATGCGCCTCTATTAATAAATGCGTTAAGTTATACACAGGGAATAATGACAGAGTAACTATTCATGCCCCTCTTAAACTACACTACAATTTCAAGTCTTATACTTATGCTACTGACGGAAACAGCCTTATACCCACAAGAGACGAGCTTCTCGGCAAAGATTTAACCGACGAAACTAGTAATCCCACTCAAGATGTGACCGTGACGCCACCTAGCGTCGCAATCCATCTTTAAATAGCAACAATAATTTAAGCCCCCCCGCTCTAAGTGCTGTCTTTGATCGGGAGCAGTAACTGGACTTGCAGCAACTAGAGTAATAAATGGATTGCGACGTCGCATACGCTCCTCGCAATGACGTGAGGGACCAGGATTACTAGGGCCGGCGCAATAAGCGGGATGGC
>Ga0066610_10000316_pt1 | contig 34378 bp, 5 predicted proteins | sample SaaInlV_DNA_165m_FD_60375 | JGI IMG/M metagenome (GOLD analysis project Ga0066610, IMG submission 60375) | Marine microbial communities from expanding oxygen minimum zones in the Saanich Inlet - SI075_LV_DNA_165m | ecosystem: Environmental > Aquatic > Marine > Unclassified | place: British... | reverse complement strand
CTCGCCTATGCTGCTTTCTTAGCTGTTCTTCTTCTGATTGGCTTAAAAACGTCTTCATAACAATAGCTTATAAGGTAATGCCTCCTAAAAGTCCATACTTTTATTCACGAAGGGTATATGAGAAAAAAAAAGAGTTCATAAGCTACGTAAAAATTTGTGTACATGAAGGGGAGGATCGTGTTGCGGAGAGAAAGCATCTTGATTGGTCTGGATTCACAATAATTTTTCATAATGATGATATTGGAGAACCTTGCTTGAACTTGGCTCCTTTCTCAAGAGATGGTGATCACTTCTATAATCCCTATAAAAAATCCACTTACCTTTTGAACAATGAAATCTATACCAATGGAATTATCTTTCCAGGAAATGCTCTAAGATTAGCAGGTATAAAGATGGATCCAACACCGCACTTTGTGTCTAAGGTTTCTAAGAAGCGTCACTCATTGCTAGCTTTTTGTATGGTGCCAGGCGTGGATTGTGGATTTCCTTTGATTGAGTAAGACGACAATTTCTTTTCTAGAATCTCATTGATTATTTTTCTCAAAATTTGTCCGGTGCTTTCAATATGGTCAGAAAAAAGATTGTTGTGATTCCCTGGTATAAGAAGATAGTTTCCCTTAGAAAAAATTTGAGAAAATCCTGCATCTGCCTGCCTCTTTTTCTTCTCTTCTTCTGCTCTTAATAGCCATATAGGCAGAGAATTTTTTTGAAGAGAATATTGGCTTGCTAGTGTACTAGCTTGTTGCATATTTTTGTTGAGGTAATCATTAATCACTGAGTCTTTATGCATGGTATGTTCTATAGGGGCCATGTGAGATGTATTAAATAATTTTGTATCAATAAATATTATTGCTTTAACCTGTTCTACAGGAAGATACTTGGACAACTCGTAGGCAATAAGCCCTCCATAGGAATATCCGATAATAATAAGAGGATTAGTAGAGGCTGTGTTTTCTATGTATTGTGCATATTTTTTTGCTGTTTCAGCAACAGATGAAAAACATTCAGGAGAGAGGAAGTAGGGGTTGTTAATGCCTATCGCATCATAGGATTCAAGGTATGGACGTAACCTCAAATACTCATAAGCAAGCCCGCCTGCAGGGTGTATAATAAATATTTTAGGATCTATATTGTTTTTATTTATTTTCTTTGAAATTGGGACTTCTATGGGGAAACAATGATTGTCATGATTCATAGATAGGGATTCAGCCATTTTGGCAATCGTAACATACTCAAACATTTCTCTTACCTGAAAATTAAAGCCTCTCTCTATACATTTTGAGATTACTCTAACCGTTTTAATGGAGTCCCCTCCAATACTGAAAAAGCTATCATGAATTCCAATTTTACTGACCTCTAGAACTTCTTGCCAGATGAAGCATAGTTCCTTTTCAATTTCATTGCGAGGGGCGACGTAATCTTCTTCTAAAGTTCGTATTGATTTGTCAGGAGTTGGTAGTTTTTTCCTATTGATTTTCCCATTGGGGGTTAAGGGGAGTTCTCTTAAGAAGATAAAACGGGAGGGAATCATATAATCAGGAAGAGATTTTCCCAACTCCATACGAAGGTCTTTTGTGATTTTTCCAATGAGGGAGCCTGTGAGAATAGGAGAAGATGTTCTTGGAAGTGCCAGTGATTCTAGGGTTTTTGGAGTTAATTCAATATAAGAAATGAGTGCCTGAGTAGTATCATCCTTATGAGCTAAAGTGATGGAACGATAAACAAGAGGAGAAGTAGAAAGGGCCTGTTCAATTTCACTAGGTTCTATTCTGTATCCTCTGATTTTAACTTGATGGTCTATCCTGCCGCAGAACTCAATATTCCCATCTGGTAGATACCTACCCAGATCGCCTGTTTTATAAAGTCGGAGATTCTGAGATTTTTGTATACTTTCTTTTGTTGCAAAGGGATTGGCAATAAATCTATCTGCTGTAAGGTCAGTGTGATTTATATATCCTCGAGCGAGCCCTTCTCCTGAAACATGAATTTCTCCAACTACTCCTATAGGGGAAGGGTGTAAATTTTTACTCAGAATGTAGATTCCTGTGTTGCTAATAGGTTTTCCTATGGGGGCTAATGCCATGTTTCTTTCTTTTGTAGAATCAGCTTCATAATAGGTAACATCTGACGCATACTCTGTTGGCCCATAAAGGTTCAGCAGTTTTGTGCTAGGGCATTTTTTCTTAATAAGTTCGAGTAGGTTGTTGCTCAGGGGTTCTCCACTAGTACTAATATAGTTTAGCTTTTTTAAAACGGGTGCGTTAACGAGATTAAATAGCTCCTGAATAAAAGAGGGGGCTCCTTCTATTCTTGTAATCACATTTTTAGCAATGTGTTTGTTAAAGTTATATATATCCTTTCCATCTTCTTTGTTCAGGATAATAGTTTTTATGCCGCTTGAGAGTGGCCCAAACAGTTCCCAAACAGCGCTAACAAAACTAAATTCTTTTTTAAAGCAGCATGTGTCTTCAGGGTCGAATGGATAGCGATGTAGAAGCCATAAAAAACGTTGGGTTGTTGCTGAGTGCACTCCTACTACACCTTTGGGCTTTCCAGTCGTGCCTGATGTATAGATAAGATAGATGGGGTTTTGTGGATTCAGCAGAGTGGGTAGATTTTTTTTGGAGTACTTTTCCAGATTTAGGGAAGGAGTAGAAATAAATATACTTTCTTGTATGTGAGGGGGGCATTTCTCATTTGAAAGAATCAGGAGAGGAGATGCGTCCTTTAAGATATAGTTAAGTCTTTGGGGTGGCAGATTAGGGTCAAGGGGAACATAGGCACCTCCTGCCTTGAGGATTGCCAACAAGGAGATTACAAGGTCAATGCTTCGATCCATTAGGACAGCTACAAAGATTTCTGGTCCAACTCCTTGCTCTTTTAAATAATGAGCCAGTTGATTTGCCTTCTCGTTTAATAGAGTGTAACTGATATGCTGATTGTCAAAGACAAGAGCAATGCGATCTGGGGTCTTTAGGGTTTGTTGTTCAAAAATCTCGTAGATGAAGGCTGGTCCAGCATAATTTTCAATAGTGTTGTTCCAGGTTTTGAGAATTAAGGCTTGTTCTTTCTGAGGCAAGACACTTAAGGAATGAACTGGTGTTTTTAGGTTGGAGATAGTATTTTTTAGGAGAGTTTCATAGTGTTGCGAGAGCCTTTCAATTGTTTCATCTTTGTACAGGTCTGTCATGTATTCAAAAGTCAAACCAATACATTGTGATTCTGGATTTTCATGGGCAACGACTTCTAGGTCAAATTTAGAAATATTATTTTCATTATGCATATAAGAAACATTTGTTCCTTCAAGAACTAAGGGTTGGGCAAAGTCTCTATCGTTTCGCATCATAAACATGACTTGAAAGATAGGATTTTTATCTAGAGAGCGCTCAACATTGAGGTGGTCAACGAGCTTCTCAAAAGGAATATCTTGATACTGATAGGCTGCAAGAGATTGTTCTTTTAAATCAAGCAATAATTCATGGAACGTTTTGTAAGGGGATACATTAGATCGGAATACCAATGTATTTACAAAGAATCCAATCAGGCTTTCAATATCTTTGTGAGTCCGGTTAGCAATGGGCGTCCCCACAATGATATCTTCGTCTCCACTATACTTATGAAGAAGCACATTAAAGGCAGTGAATAGAAACATATAGGTGGAGATACTTTCTTCTAGACAGAGAGTTTTGATTTTTGCGCTCAGTTCTTTGCTAAGAATGCATCTATATCTTTTTCCTTTATAGGAAAGAATTTTTGGTCGAGGGAAATCAGTTAAAAGATTCAATGAGTCTGGTAGGTTGTCTAGTTTGTTTTTCCAATAAGAAAGCTGTTTCTGCAGAGGAGAGCCTTGAAGCCAAGAATTTTGCCAGATAGTAAAGTCTGTATACTGAATAGGAAGGGCGGGTAATTTTTGGTTGTTTTTTAAAAGATAGGTTTTGTAGAGAAATGAGAGTTCTTGATTGAAAACTCCAATAGACCAGCCATCACTGATAATATGGTGGAGGGTGATGAAGAGAAAGGTTTTTTCTGGGGAGGCTTTTAAGATGGAAACGCGAATCAAAGGGCCTTCAGAAAGATTAAATCGTGTAGGGGAATGATCTTCTTTAGTTTGAGAAATTTTCTTTTTCAGATCATTTGTATCAGTGATTTCTATTATTTCAATAGGATCAATAGTGGGAAGAATTTTCTGGAAGGGTATACCATCTTTTTTTATAAAGACAGTTCTGAGGGAATCATGTCTTTGAATAATTATTTTTAAGGCCTTAGTAAGGGCTTGAACATCAAGACTTCCCGATATTTCTAGTACCATGGGAATGTTATAAACTGAAACAGTAGGGTTTAATTCTTCTAGAAACCAAAGTCGTTGCTGGGCAAAGGAAAGAGGAAAGAGCTCTTGGGGTGGTGCAGGGACAATAGAAGGGATTTGAAATTTCTTTGAGTCTTTAAGGTATTGGGTAATAAGGGAGGAAAGACTTGAGATGTTAGGGTTATCAAAGATATCCCGGAGGGGCAACTCCACCTGAAAGTGAGGCTGGATTCGGGAGATTATTTGTGTAGCTAAAAGCGAATGGCCACCGATTTTAAAGAAGTTATCATGGATGCCAATTTGGTTGAGTCCTAATACCTCTTTCCAGATAGCACAAAGAGTTTGTTCTATCTCATTGCGAGGGGCTACATATTCTTGAGCTAGAGAGCTCATTGATTTATCAGGAACAGGAAGTTTTTTTCGGTCAATTTTTCCATTAGGAGTTAGGGGAAATTCCCTCAAGAAAATGAAGTGGCTAGGAATCATATAGTCGGGAAGAGATTGTTTTAATTCCATGCGTAGTGTATCTGCTAATCTCCCAATGGAGGGGCCGGTAAGAATATAGGGCGTTGTTCCCCTTGGAAGAGAGAGAGAGTTTAGGCCTTCTTGAGTTAAGGTTAGATAGGCAATGAGCTTTTGGTTATTGTTATCCTGAGGGGAGAGAGTAATTGCTCGGCTCACTAAAGAGGAAGCAGAAATGGCGTGCTCGATTTCTCCAAGCTCTATTCTATGACCCCTAATTTTTATTTGATCGTCTACTCTACCACAGAACTCCATACTGCCGTCTAGAAGATATTTCCCCAAGTCGCCTGTTTTATAGAGGCGTAGGTTCTCAGAATTTTTGATGTCTTCTTCGATTATAAAAGGGTTTGCAATGAATTTATCTGCTGTAAGATCAGGTTGATTTGCATACCCACGGGCTAGTCCAACTCCGGCAATATAGATCTCTCCAACCACTCCAATGGGGACAGGATTCAGATGTTTATCTAATATATAGACCTTCGTATTACTAATAGGTTTTCCTATAGCATTGTTCTCAGAGATGGAGTTGTCCTGTGTTTTAGTTGACCAAATTGTCGTTTCTGTTGGTCCATAGACTATAGAAGAAAGGGAGTTTAGGATATTTTTCCGTAATGATTTTGTGACGGCTTCTCCCCCACATAAAATAGATATTTTTTTCAAACTTTTTGAGGAAATATTTTCCGCAAGAGATTGAAGATGGGAGGGTGTGATTTGAATGAAGTCAATTTTTTGTTTTGTAATTATTGATTCAAGGGCCTCCTTGTTCTTATTGTGAAGAAGCAATTTTTTGCAATATATAAGGGGCAGATAGATTTCTAAATTAAAAATATCAAAAGAAAGATTTGTAATATTTAAGATGGATTTTGAGTTTTTTATTGCCTCTCTAAAGCTCTTGCTACACATTGTATTGGAAAGAGCTCTGTGGGAGATTATAACTCCCTTTGGTTTTCCAGTCGTGCCTGATGTATAGATAAGATAAATGGGGTTGTGGGGGTGTAGTTGAATCAAGGGAATTTCATTAGGTTGAGCTGAGAAGTCTAAGGTAGAAATGTTTACAACTTCACCTTCTTGTAGGTGTGAAGGGCGTTCTTTATTAGAAAGGATCAGAAGGGGAGTCGCATCTTTCAATATATAGTTAAGCCTTTGAGGCGGTAATTTAGGGTCAAGGAGGACATAGGCGCCTCCTGCTTTGATCGTGGCTAGCAAGGAAACTATCAAATCAATTTTTTGTTCCATTAGAATGCCCACAAATTTTTCAGGTCCAACTCCTTGTGCCTTTAGATAATGAGCCAATTGATTTGAGCGTTGATTAAGCTGTGCGTATGTAATGTGTTGGTCATCAAAGACAAGGGCAATTCGATCAGGATTTTTTTGTGCCTGTTGTTCAAATATTTTATGTACAAAAGGATATTCATCATACTTTTCAGCAGTATTATTCCCAGCGTGCAGAAGGAAAATTTGTTCCTTTTGGGACAGTATATTTAAGGTATGAACAGGAGCCTGTATATTTGAGACAATGTCCTTCAGGAGAGTTTCATAGTGTTGAGTTAGCCTCTCGATTGTTTTGTGCTTATAGAGATCTGTCATATACTCAACAGATAGGCCAATGCATTGTGACTTTTGGTCTTCATGGGTCGTAATTTCTAAGTCAAACTTAGCAATATTTTCTTCACGATTTAGATAGGAAATGTCTGTTCCTTCAAGTTCTAAGAAACGAGAGGATTCGTTGGCATTTCGCATCATGAACATGACCTGAAATATGGGATTTTTATTTAGGGCACGCTCAATATTGAGATGGTCTACAAGTTGCTCAAAGGGAACATCTTGATACTGATAGGCTGTGAGGGATTGTTCTTTCAAATCAAGAAGCAAGTCATGGAAGGTTTTGTGAGGTGACACACTAGATCGAAACACTAGAGTATTCACAAAGAATCCAATGAGTTCTTCGATATCCTTGTGGTTTCGATTGGCAATAGGAGTTCCCACAATAATGTCTTCCTCCCCACTATATTTATGAAGCAGTACATTAAAAGCAGTGAGGAGGAACATATAGGTGGAGATGCCTTGCTCCAAACAAAGTTTTTTAATTTTCAGACTCAAGTCTTTATTAATTTTATAGCCATATTTTCCTCCCTTATAGGACAGTGTTTTAGGTCGAGGAAAGTCGGTTGGAAGGTTTGAAGAGTCTGGCAAACCATCTAGTTTATTTTGCCAGTAAGTCAATTGCCTTTGCAGGGATTTCCCTTGGAGCCAAGAACGTTGCCAGATAGTAAAGTCTGTATATTGGATAGGTAGTGGAGATAATTCTAAATTTTGTTTTTGAAGATAGCTTTTATAGAGAGAAGATAGTTCTTGATTGAATACTCCAATGGACCATCCATCACTAATAATATGGTGTAGGGTAAGAAAGAGAAAAGTTTTTTCTGGAGAAGCCTTTAAGATAGTAATACGGATTAATGGTCCGTCTGAAAGGTTGAATTTTATATGGGTATGTTCTCTTTTTACTTCAGACAGTCTGTTTTTTATGTCATCTGTATCAGTCAGTTCTATGGTTTCAATAGGATCAATATCTTCTAGAATCTTTTGGAAGGGGATTCCGTCTTTTTTTATAAAGACGGTTCTTAAGCTATTGTGTTTTTGAATAATTACCTTCAGAGCCTTGCAAGGGCCTGAATATTAAGAGGGCCAGAGATTTCAAGTGCCATGGAAATGTTATAAGCTGATACATCAGGGCTCAGCTCTTCTAGAAACCAAAGGCGTTGCTGGGCAAAGGACAGGGGGAAGAGCTCTTGAGAGGGTGCTGGCAAAATTGGTGGAACATTTAGGTCTTTTGGGTTTCTAAGAGACTGACTAATGAGCGTGGAGAAGGTTGATATGGTCGGGTATTCAAAAATATCTCGCAGAGGTAATTCCACTTGAAACTGGGATCGGACGCGAGAAATTATTTGTGTTGCTAAGAGAGAATGCCCGCCGATTTTAAAGAAATTATCGTGAATGCTAATTTGCCTCAGTTTGAGAACCTTTTGCCAGATGAGACAAAGCTCTTGTTCAACTTCATTGCGAGGGGCTACATATTTTTCCTCTAAAGAGCGCTCTGATTTATCTGGGTTTGGAAGTCGTTTGTAATCAATTTTTCCGCTAGAAGTTAGGGGAAACTCACTTAAGAAGATGAAATGGGCAGGCACCATATAGGCAGGAAGCTTACTCTCTAAATAAGATATGAGTTCTGTTTCTGTAGGCTCAAAATCTCCTGGGATTATGTATGCTGCAATTGAGCGATTTTCTAGGGCTGTTACACTGCAGGCCTTCAGGTCTTCATGACTTTGGAGGAGAGATTCAATCTCCCCTAACTCAATTCTATGTCCTCTAATTTTAACTTGATGATCCATTCTGCCACAGAAAGTAATGTTTCCATCAGGGAGGTACTTCCCTAAATCTCCTGTTTTATAGAGGCGGAGGTTCTGGCAAGTGCCAATGTCTTCCTGAGTTGCAAAAGGGTTAGCAATAAATTTTTTTGCTGTGAGATTGGGTTGGTTAAGATATCCTCGAGCAAGGCCATTTCCTGCAATATAAATTTCTCCGATAACACCTATAGGAACAGGATTCAGGGAAATATCAAGAAGGTAAATCCTTGTGTTTTGTAAGGGATTTCCAATGGGTATTATTTGCCCAGTTTCTTCTTCTTTACAGGCATAGGTCGTGACACCTACAGAAGTTTCGGTGGGGCCATAATGGTTGATTGTCTTCTTTGCGTGGATGAGGCTGGATTTTAGTTCCTCTCCTCCTATAATGCAGGTCATATGCTTTTTAAAATACTCTGTCATGAGGGAAGTCGCACTGGAAAGTTTTTCAGAAAGAATCTGGAGGTGGGAGGGTGTAAGTTTTAGAAGATCAAGACGTTTTTCAAACACTTTTTCTAAGAAAATTTGGGAGTCTAACTCTTCTCCTTCAGAGAATATATGAAGTGTTTTTCCTCCTGTGAGGCTTGTGAAGAGAGTCGTGTTTCCGATATCGGTAGAAGGAGCATTGCAGTAACCTACCTGGGAGGCAGCTGATATTTTCTTAAGAATTGCCTCAGTATAATTGGATAAGGCTTCATGGGAAATTATAACTCCTTTTGGTTTTCCAGTCGTGCCTGATGTATAAATAAGATAGATGGGATTGTGAGGATGCAGTGGAACCAAGGGAGATTCATGAGATTGGGTTCTAAGGCCCAAAGTGGAAATGTTCACAAAGGTATTTTCTTGGATATAAGAAGGCTGTTCTTTGTTAGAAAGAATCAGGTGAGGATTGCTGTCCTTTAAGATATAAGCAAGCCTCTGGGGTGGTAAGTTAGGGTCAAGAGGAATATATGCGCTGCCTGCTTTTAAGGTGGCAATTAACGAGACAAAAAAATCGATGCTTCGATCCATTAGGATGGCAATAAAAGTTTCTGGCCCTGCTCCCTGTTCTTTCAGGTAATGGGATAATTTATTTGCCCGCTGATTGAGCTGTTTATATGTGATCTGCTGGTTTTCAAAAACAAGAGCAATATGATCAGGATTTTTCTGTGCTTGTTGTTCAAATAGTTTATGAACGAATAGAAAATTACCATGCTTTTTAGCGGTATTATTCCATGTGTTGAGAAGTAAGGTTTGCTCTTTTTGAGGCAATATATTTAACCTATGAATAGGTGTGTGCAGTTCTGAGACAATGCTTTTTAGGAGAGTTTCATAGTGTTGTGCAAACTGGGTAATAGTTTCGTCTCTATAGAGATCTGTCATGTACTCAACAGAAATAGAAAAGGAGGAATCAGTTTGCTCATAGATGTGTAGCAAAAAATCAAATTTAGCAGACTCATGCTCTGTGTGAATAGGTTGTGAAGAAGTTCCTTCAAATGTTAGGTTGTCTCCAGTTTGTTTTTGATACACAAAACGCACTTGGAATATAGGATTTTTGTTTAGAGATCGCTCAATATTTAAATGATCTACAAGTTGCTCAAAAGGAACATCTTGATACTGGTAGGCTGAGAGAGACTGTGCCTTTATGTCCTGCAATAAACCATGAAAAGTTCTATGGGGTGACACGTTGGATCGAAATACTAGGGTATTTATAAAAAAACCAATGAGCTCCTCGAGTTCTTTTTGAGCTCGATTGGCAATAGGTGTTCCTACAATAATATCTTCATCACCACTATATTTATGAAGAAGCACATTAAAGGCAGTGAGCAGGAACATATAGGTTGAAACATTTTCTTCCAAGCAGAGGAATTTTATCTTCAAGCTAAGGTCTTTATTGAGGGGGTATTTAAATCTTTTTCCCTTATAAGAAAGGGTTTTTGGGCGAGGAAAATCTGTTGGAAGATTTAAAGAGTCGGGTAGATTTTTTAGCTTATCTTGCCAATATGTGAGTTGCTTTTGTAGAGTTTTTTCCTGGAGCCAAGTGTGCTGCCAGAGGGTAAAGTCTGTATATTGAATAGCTAATAGAGGCAATTCCGGTTCTTGATTTAGCAGATAGGATTTATAGAGAGTTGAAATTTCTTGATTAAAAATTCCAATAGACCAGCCATCACTGATTATGTGGTGCATAGTAATAAAGAGGAATGTTTTTTCAGGAGAGACCATTAAGATGGTAATGCGAATTAAGGGCCCCTCAGAAAGATTAAAACGTGTCTGAGAATGGTCTTTTTTTGTCTGAGAAATTTTCTTCTGTAGGTCTTTTTTATCAGTCAACTCTATTGTTTCAATAGGGTCAATGGTAGGAAGAACTTTTTGGAAGGGCACTCCATCTTTTTCTATAAAGATGGTTCTTAGGCTATCATGCCGTTGAATGACCTTCTTGAAGGCTTTTGTGAGTGCTTGAATGTCAATAAGTCCCGATAGTTCAAGTGCTATGGGGATATTATAGACTGAAGCATCAGGAGTCAGTTCCTCTAAAAACCAAAGGCGTTGTTGAGAGAATGACAGAGGAAAGAGATCTTGGGGGCTAGCGGGTAAAATTGGCGGAATATTTAAGTCCTTTGGGTTTCTAAGGGCTTTGGTGATGAGTGTAGAAAATGCCGAAATGGTAGGGTGCTCAAAGATATCCCGTAGAGGTAATTCTAATTGGAACTGAGAATGGAGGCGAGAAATAATTTGTGTAGCTAGAAGAGAATGACCACCGATTTCAAAAAAGTTGTCGTGGATTCCAATGCGATTGAGCCCTAGAACTTCTTGCCAAATAAGACAAAGATTTTGTTCTATCTCATTGCGTGGCTCTACATAGTTTTGTTCTAGAGTTCGCTTTGATTTGTCAGGAACAGGAAGTTTTTTTCGGTCAATTTTTCCATTGGAAGTTAGTGGAAATTCATTCAAGAAAATGAAATGGGCAGGCATCATATAGTCAGGAAGTGTTGCTTCTAATTCCAGGCGAAGGTCTTTTGTGATCTTTCCCATTAAGGAGCCAGTGAGAGCAGAGGAATTGTTATTATCTAGAGGAGAGAGTTCTTCTAAGGTTTTGGGGGTTAATAGAATGTATGCGAGAAGCTCCTGATTTTTCGTGTCTTTGTGAGCCACAACAATTGCTTGATGTACTAGGGAAGAAGCAGAAAGTGCATGCTCAATTTCACCCAGCTCAATTCTGTATCCTCTGATTTTGACCTGATGGTCTATTCTGCCACAGAAGTCTATATTTCCATCTGGGAGATATTTTCCCAAGTCTCCTGTTTTGTAGAGGCGAAGATTTTGGGGGTTATTGATATTTTCTTGAGTGGCAAAAGGGTTTGCAATGAACCTATCTGCTGTGAGATCAGGTTGATTGAGATATCCTCTAGCAAGGCCATTTCCTGCGATATAAACTTCTCCAACTATCCCAATGGGAACAGGGCTTAGAGCCTTATCTAGGATATAGATCTTTGTATTGTTAATAGGCTTTCCTATGGGGATAGAAAATTCTTTTCCAGGGTGGGAAGTGAGAAAGTAGTGGGTTACGTCATCAGAACATTCTGTTGGTCCATAGGCATTTACAATACACAGTTTTTTATCTGTATCAAGCAATGTGCTGCATACAAGGGGCGTTAAGGCTTCTCCTGTTACGATGTAGTGTTTTAAATAGCGAAAAGGACTTTTTTTTGTTTTGTCTTTTAACTCTTCTAAGAAGAGAATTGTATATGATGGCACATGCTCTAAAATGGAGATTTTGCTTAGAGAAAAAACCTTTGAAAAGATTTTAATATCAAGAATTTCATTTTGTGAAAAAATCACTTCTTTTGCACCAAGGGTTAAGGAGGTAAGCATTTGCCAAATTGAGATATCAAAAATTTGAGTTGATGTTTGAGCAATCGTATCTTGGGCTGTAATTTTTAAATCTTTGATTTTACTTTTGATATGATTATGCATGCCAAGGTGATGGACTGCTGTCCCCTTGGGGGTTCCAGTTGATCCTGAGGTATAAATTACATATGCTATGTGAAGAGGGTTAAGGAGAAGATTTAAATTTTCATTAAATGAGGGATCAAAACTTTCTTTATGATGAAATTGAGTGGCAAATATTTCAGGCGTTTTGATTTTTCCTGTGTATGTTTTCCTGTAATTTTCTCCTAAAATCAGCACAGAAGGCTTTACCTGTTCAAGAAACCATAAATTTCTTGTGACTGGTGTATTAGGGTCAAGAGGGACATAGGCACCTCCTGATTTGAGAATAGCTAGAAAGGATACTATAAGATCAACGCTTCGATCCATCAAAACAGCTACAAAGGTTTCTGGACCAACTCCTTCTGCTTTTAGATAGTGAGCTAATCTATTGGCTTGTTGGTTAAGTTGTTCATATGTAACGTGCTTACCATCAAAGACAAGAGCAATACGATCAGGATTTTTCTGTGCTTGCTGTTGAAATAGTTTATGTGCAAAAGGGAGTTCACCATACTCTTCATTAGTATCATTCCAGGTATTGAGCAGTAAGCTTTGTTCTTTTTGAAGCAGTATGTTTAAGGTGTGGACGGGCGCTTGCAGGTTCAAAGTGATTTCTTTTAAAAGGGATTTATAATGACCCGCAAATTTTTCAATAGTTTCACTCTTGTAGAGATCTGTCATGTACTCAATAGTGAGGCCAATGCATTGTGATTTTGGATCTTCATGAGCGATGATTTCTAAGTCAAACTTAGCAATATTTTCCTCATGACTCATATAGGAAATTTCTGTCCCTCCAAGCTCTAGGAACCGAGAGGATTCATTAGCATTTTGCATCATGAACATGATTTGAAATATGGGATTTTTATTTAAGGCACGCTCAATATTGAGATGGTCTACAAGTTGTTCAAAGGGAACATCTTGGTACTGATAAGCTGTAAGAGATTGTTCTTTTAAATCAAGAAGCAGGTCATAGAAAATTTTATGTGGGGAGATATTGGATCGAAAAACCAGAGTATTTACGAAAAATCCTATCAGTCCTTCAATGTCTTTGTGATTTCGGTTGGCAACGGGTGTTCCTACAATAATATCTTCATCCCCGCTATATTTATGCAGAAGAACATTAAAGGCAGTGAGGAGGAACATATAGATAGAGATGTTTTCCTCTAAGCAAAGACTTTTAATTTTTAGACTTAGTTCTTTATTAAGGGCATATCTATACCTTTCCCCCTTATAAGAAAGCGTCTTTGGCCGAGGGAAGTCAGTTGGAAAATTTGATGAATCTGGCAAAGAATCTAGTTTGCTTTTCCAATAAGACAATTGTCTTTGCAAGGGATCTCCTTGAAGCCAAGAATGTTGCCAGATAGTAAAGTCTGTGTATTGGATAGGTAGGGAGAATGGCTCTGGGTCTTTTTTTTGAAGATATTTTTTGTAGAAAGAAGAGAGTTCTTGGTTGAAGACTCCAATAGACCATCCATCACTAATAATATGGTGCAGTGTAATAAAAAGGAATGTTTTTTCTGAGGAGGCCTTTAAGCAGGTGATTCGGATTAAGGGACCTTCTGAAAGGTTGAATTTTGTATGGGCATGATCTTTCTTGATATGAGAGAGCCTATTTTTTATGTCGTTTGCATCAGTAAGTTCTACGGTTTCAATAGAATCAATAGTTGGGAGAATTTTTTGGAAAGGGACTCCATTTTTTTTTATAAAGACGGTTCTTAGGCTATTGTGTCGTTGAATAACTGCTTTTAGAGCTTTGGAAAGGGCTTGAATGTTAAGGGGGCCAGAGATTTCAAGTGCCATGGGAATATTGTACGCTGAAACATTAGGATCAAGCTCTTCTAAGAACCAAAGACGTTGCTGGGCAAAGGATAAGGGGAAGAGGGCTTGATGTGGTGCTGGTAAAATTGGTGGAACGTTTAGGTCCTTTGGGTTTCTAAGGGACTGAGTAATAAGGGTAGAGAAGGTTGAGATAGTGGGGTATTCAAAAATGTCCCGCAAGGGCAACTCTAGCTGAAACTGAGATCGAATGCGGGATATGATTTGTGTTGCTAAGAGAGAGTGCCCACCAATTTTAAAGAAGTTATCATGAACACCAATTTGCTTCAGTTCGAGAACTTCTTGCCAAATGAGGCAAATGGCTTGCTCAATTTCAGTGCGAGGAGCCACATATTTTTCTTTTAAAGAATGTCCAGCTTTGTCTGGAGTTGGAAGCTTTTTGTAGTCAATCTTTCCACTAGTAGTGAGGGGGAAGCAATCCAAAAAAATGAAGGAGGAAGGAACCATGTAATTAGGGAGAAACTGTTCTAAATAGGTTGTAAGTTCTGTTTCTGTAGGTTCAAAGCTTCCTGGGATTATATATGCCGCAATTGAGCCATCTTCTAGGATTTTTACAGTACAGGTTTGTAAGTCTTCATGATTTTGAAGGAGTGATGAAATTTCATCTAGCTCAATTCTATGTCCTCTAATTTTAACTTGATGATCCGTTCTTCCACAGAAAGTGATGTTTCCATCAGGGAGATATTTCCCTAAGTCTCCTGTTTTATAGAGGCGGAGGTTCTGGCAAGTATTAATGTCTTCTTGAGTTGCAAAAGGGTTAGCAATAAATTTTTCTGCTGTGAGGCTAGCTTGATTGAGATACCCTCGAGCAAGACCATCTCCTGCAATGTAAATTTCTCCGATAGCACCTATAGGAACAGGATTTGAGGCACTATCAAGGAGATAGATTTTTATGTTTTGTAGGGGGCTTCCAATGGGAACTCCCCCCCCAAGCTCTTCTGTTTTGCAGGCATAGGTTGTAACGCCCACGGAAGTTTCGGTGGGGCCATAATGGTTAATTGTATCCCTTGCGTTAATAAGACTGGGACTTAGAGCTTCTCCTCCAACAACGCAGAGCATATTATTTTTAAAGTATTGTGCTGCATGAGAAGTTGCACTGGACAATTTTTCAGAAAGAATCTGGAGATGGGAAGGTGTAAGCTTTATAAGATTAAGACGTTTTTCAAGCACTTTTTCTAAGAAAATTTGGGAATCTAACTCTTCTCCTTCAGAGAATATATGAAGGGTCTTCCCTCCTATGAGGCTTGCAAAGAGGGTGGTGTTTCCGAGATCGGTAGAGGGGTTGCTGCAATAACCTATCTGAGAGGCAGCTGATATTTTCTTAAGAATTGCCTTAGCATAATTGGACAAGGCTCCATGGGAAACTATAACTCCCTTTGGTTTTCCAGTCGTGCCTGATGTATAAATAAGATAGATGGGGTTATGGTGATGCAATTGATGGAGAGGGTTGTTATTGGGCTCGGTTGTAAGATTTAATGTAGAAATATTTACAAAGGTATTTTCTTGGATATAAGAAGGTTGTTCTTTGTTAGAAAGAATCAGGCTAGGAGCTGAATCATTTAAAATATAACTGAGTCTCTGGGGTGGTAAACTAGGATCAAGAGGAAGGTATGCGCCGCCTGTTTTTAAGACGGCGATTAGTGAGACAACAAAATCAATACTTCGATCCATTAGGATGGCGACAAAGGTTTCTGGTGCTGCTCCCTGTTCTTTCAAGTAGTGGGATAATTTATTCGCCCATTGATTGAGCTGTTCATATGTGACGTGCTGGTTTTTAAAAACAAGAGCAATACGGTCAGGATTTTTTTGTACCTGTTCTTCAAATAGATTATGAACGAATAGAGATTCATCATGTTTTTTAGACGTGTTGTTCCAAGTATTGAAAAGTAAGCTTTGTTCTTTTTGAGGCAATATATTTAACCTATGAATAGGTGTGTGTAGGTCTGAGACAATGCTTTCCAGAAGAGCTTCATAGTTATGTGCAAATCTCTTAATAGTTTCGTCTTTATAGAGATCTGACATGTATTCAACAGAAATGGAAAAATCAGAGTTTTTTTTCTCATAAATATGTAGCAAGAGGTCAAATTTAGAAGCTTCGTAATCTGTGTGAATAGGCTGTGAAGAAATTCCTTCAAGGTCTAATGTTTCTCCTGATTGCTTCTGATAAACAAATCGCATTTGGAATATAGGGTTTTTGTTTAGAGAGCGTTCAATGTTTAGGTGATCTACAAGCTGTTCAAAAGGGATATCTTGATACCGGTAAGCTGTGAGAGATTGTTCTTTCAGGTCAAGCAGCAAATTATAAAAGATGCTATGGGATAATATCTTAGATCGAAAGACAATAGTGTTTACAAAGAATCCAATAAGACCTTCGATATCTTTGTGGGTGCGGTTAGAAATGGGGGATCCAACAATAATATCTTCATCCCCACTGTATTTATGAAGTAGCACATTAAATGTAGTGAGCAGGAACATATAGGTGGAAACATTTTCTTCTAGGCAGAGGGATTTGACCTTTAAGCTAAGATCTTTATTGAGGAGATGCTGGTATCTTTTTCCCTTGTAAGAAAGAGTTTTTGGTCGAGGAAAGTCTGCTGGAAGGTTTAACGAGTCGGGTAGGTTTTTTAGCTTTTCCTGCCAATATGTAAGTTGTTTTTGCAGAGTTTTTCCCTGGAGCCAAGCGTGTTGCCAGAGGGTGAAGTCTGTGTATTGAATAGCTAGTAAAGGCAATTCTATATCTTGGTCTGAAATATAGGCCCTATAGAGAATTGAAAGTTCTTGATTGAAGATTCCAACGGACCAACCATCACTGATAATATGATGCATAGTAATAAAGAGGAAATTTTTTTCTGGACCTGCTTTTAAGAGTGTGAGCTGCAGAAGGGGTCCTTTAGAAAGGTCAAACCTTATGTGGGCATGTTTATGCTTTATGCTAGAGAGATGATCTTCTAGATTTTCTGTATCATTGAGATCAACTAACTCGAAAGGGTCCAGATCTGCTAGAATTTTTTGAAAGGGCACTCCATCTTTTTTTATAAAAAAAGTTCTAAGGCTACTATGTCTTTGGATGATTTTTTGAAAAGCCTTATGTAGTGCTAAAATATTAAGAGGCCCAGATAATTCAAATACCATAGGAATATTATAAACCGAAGAATTAGGAGTTAGTTCTTCTAAAAACCAAAGACGTTGTTGGGCGAATGACAGAGGAAAGAGGTCTTGGGGGGTAGCTGGTAAAATGGGGGGAACATTTAGGTCCTTTGGGTTTCTAAGGGATTGGGTGATCAGCGTAGCGAAGACTGAAATAGTGGGATATTCAAAGATATCCCGCAGAGAAAGTTCCAATTGGAACTGTGAACGGAGGCGAGAAATAATTTGTGTAGCTAAAAGTGAATGGCCACCAATTTCAAAAAAATTGTCGTGGATTCCAATTTTATTGAGCCCTAGAATTTCTTGCCAGATAAGACAAAGGTCTTGCTCTATCTCATTGCGTGGTTCTACATAGTTTTGCTCTAGAGTGCGTCTTGATTTATCAGGAGTGGGGAGTCTTTTCCGGTCAATCTTTCCGTTAGAATTTATTGGAAATTCATTCAAGAAAATGAAATGAGCAGGAATCATATAGTCGGGAAGAGATTTTTCTAATTCTAGGCGAAGGACTTTTGTGATTTTTCCGATGGAAGGACTAGTGAGAACAGAGAAGGACGCATTTTCTGGAAAAGAGAATTTTTCTAGAGTTTGGGGTGTTAATAGAAGATATGCGATGAGTTCCTGGTGTTTCGCCTCTTTATGAGCCAAAATGATTGCTTGATGCACTAGAGAAGAAGCAGAAAGTGCATGCTCAATTTCACCAAGCTCAATTCTGTATCCTCTAATTTTAACTTGGCTATCTATTCTGCCACAGAAATCGATATTTCCATCTGAAAGATATTTTCCTAAGTCTCCTGTTTTGTAGAGGCGAAGATTTTGGAAATTATTTACATCTTCTTGAGTTGCAAAGGGGTTTGCAATATACTTGTCCGCTGTGAGGTCAGGCTGATTAATATATCCTCGAGCAAGCCCATCGCCTGCGATATAAATATCTCCAATAATTCCAATGGGAACAGGGTTCAGGGCTTCATTTAAAATATAGATTTTTGTCTTATTAATAGGGCGTCCAATGGGAAGTTTTGGTTCTAAGTAGGGCCCTTTCTTTATGTCCCAGTATGTAACGCTTATGGCAGCTTCCGTTGGTCCATAAGCATGATGAAAATGGGCTTGAGGGAAGAGAGTTAAAAATTGGTTAAGGTCTTCCTTTGGGACTACTTCTCCTCCACATATGAGTTTTCTTAAAAATCGATGTTGCGTATTTTTTTTTGAAAATTCTAGAAGCTGACTGAGTAACGAGGGAACAAAGTGAGAGAGTGTCACTTTTTCTTTTATCAGCAACTGATAAAGATGTAGGGGGTCTTTAGCCTTTTTATCTGTGGGGATCACAAGCTTTGATCCCACAAGTAGTGGCAAGACAAGTTCCCAATATGAAATATCAAAACCTATGGAGGCATTTTGCAAAAAAATTTCTGTTTGATTTATATTGTAGTATGAAAGGGACCAAAGAAATCGATTTAGAAGCCCTCTTTGAGAATTAATGATCCCTTTAGGGGTTCCAGTAGTACCCGACGTATAGGTAAGATAGATGCTACTGTCTAAATGAACTTCGTCCGGTAAGTTTTTATTGGGGAGAGAAGAAAAAGGAATGGACAGAAAATCTATGCATGTTCCCGAGAAATCAAGAAGATATTCAGAGTATTTTTTTTCCGTAATTAAGCAGCATGCATTGCTATCATTGAGAATGAACTTGAGACGTTCTTTTGGTAAGGATAAATCTAAGGGAACGTAAGCTCCTCCTGTTTTTAAGATAGCCAAAATAGATGTAATAAGAGGTATGCCCCTTTCTAAACCAACAGCAACAAAAGTTTCTGGGCCTACACCTTTTTCTTTTAAATAGTGAGCTAGTTGGTAGGCTCGCTGGTTCAGTTGGGCATATGTAACATGTTGACCTTCATGCAATAGGGCAACACGGTCAGGTTTTTTTTCTGCTTGTTGTTCGAAAATTTGGTGGATCAATAGATCTTCTTTTTGAGGAACAATCTTAAAATTATTCCACGTAGAAAGTATTTTTTCTTTTTCCTTATCAGAGAAGCTAGAGACTTCCTGTAGAAGTAAAGATGGAGGGACGCTGATTAGATTTTTGAGTGTTTCTTGAAAAAGTTCAGATATCCGCTCTATCTCATTTATTAAGAAGAGGGAGGTTTGGTAGTTTAGCTCTAGATAAGGGGACTGTCCTGGAAAGAAAACAAAGGTAAGGGGGAATTCATTTTTTTCATATATGTCTATAGATTTAATGGAAAATCCATAGTTTTCAAATTGACTGTGGTTACTTGAGGGATAATTTTCAAATACGAGAATTGTATCGAAAAGAGCCTTTTCGCCAGGAAAGGAGTTTTTTTGAACTTCTGCAAGAGAGATAGAAGAATGCTCGTTAATAGAAAGTGTTTGCAGTTGGAGAGAGTCAAGGTACGTTCTTACTGAGCGCGTTCTATCTATTCCTATAGAAAGTGGGAGTGTATTGATTAATAAACCAGGGATGTTCTGAACATTTTTCAAATCAATAGAACGTCCAGAAATTGTCACTCCATAGGAAATATTTCTTTTGTTCATTAATTGAGAAAGAACGAGTCCTATGGTTGCCTGTACGAGAGTATTAATTGTGTAGTTGTTTAACTGGGCATATTTTTGAACGTTTTCCCAAAGCGTTTCGGGAAGGGGAGAGATAAAATTTCTTTGGCTTGTCTTTTTTTCTGTTGCCTGGGAAAGCTTTAGCAAAGATGGTTCTTCTATATTTTGTAGGTTTTTCACCCAAAAATCACGAGCACAATCCTTGTCTTGTTTTTCAATCCATTGGAGATAACTTGTGTAAGAGTCTACGGCTAAGTTAGGTTGTTTTTTCTCTAAAGTGGCACAGTACGCACTAAAAAAATCATTTAGAATCAGTCGACTGCTCCAGCCATCAAGGAGGATATGGTGGCAAGTCCATACAATATAATAAGAATTCTTCGGGAGCTTGAGGAATTTTACCCTAAAAAGTGGAGGAGAGGAGAGATTGAAGGGGGTGCTTCGATCTTGTTCTAAAAATGAGGATAAGTTTGAACCAATGGATTTTTCGGAGAGTTTAGACCAGTCCTCAGTGCTAAAAAAAAGATCAGATTTGTTTAATGTATATTGAATGGGGTGGTCTACATTCTCCCAGACAAAGCCAGTTCTCAAAATATCATGGGCTTGTGTGATTTTTTCCCATGCTATTTGTACAGCTTCTGAGTCGATTTTACCGTGGAGGTGTATAACAGTTTGGACAATATACTCTCCTCCAGCCCCTTTTGTGTATAGCTCTCTAAAAAGCAAGCCTTCTTGAAGCGGGGATAATATGGATAAAGTTTCAATATCAGACATAGGGCATTTCTAACCCTTTTTAAGTATTTGTGCTATAGCATTTTTTCTATTTTTGTTGCTTATAGAGTTTGTTTTTTTAAGAACTGTATGTTTACAGCAATGCTCGATGATTTTTTCTACATTATCTAGAAACAATCTCTCCAATTTTTTGATGTCATGTTTTGCATATGTATCTGGATTGTAAGCTATATGAACATGAAATTGGTTCTCTATGCTTACGGCATTGATGATAATCTTATGGCGAAATGCGACTTGATGTGAATTATATAACATTGCAATATCATCACTTTTTGAAAAATGGAATATACGGTGACTGTTTTGGTCTTGCTTTGTCCATTGTCCCAAATAATTAAATAAAATTTGTGATTGAGGTTGAGGGGTTGAAATGCCTAATCTGTAAATACCATACCCTGCTCCATTTAGTGGAATTTTCTCCCTCCGTTTTTTTATTATGAGTAGTTTGTTTTCTAGGCTATCAAATTGGTTTGTTTTTACATCAAAGGGATATAGGCTGGTAAACCAACCTATAGTGTGCGATAGGTCAATTCCTTTTTCGACCTCTTCCCTTCCGTGCCCCTCTAACTCCACAACCATAGAAGTTGCTTTTCCCCACTTGGATAAAGAGCAAGAAAGGGCTGTCAGCAAAAGATCATTAATGCTTGTGTTGTATTTTTTGTGGGATTCTCGAAGTAGTTTTATTGTTGTAGAAGTTGTCAGTTTTTCAGTCACATAACCTGTTTTTAAGTCTTTTTCTGGTTTGCATATAACCATCTTTTCTTCTAAGGATTTCCAGTAATCTTTTTCTTTGATAGTGATATTTTTTTCATAACTTTCTAAAGATTTTTGCCAGTATTGAAATGAATGTGTTTTATTCATAAAATTGTAGGAGTTGTTTTCTGAAATTAGCCTATAAGCACACTCAAAATCTTCAAGGAGAATTTTCCAAGATACAGCATCTATAATAAGGTGATGAGCTATAAGTAGCAGATCACTTTTTCCATTTTTTTTAAGATGGCATAGAACAAACAGCGGGCCATCTATAATATTAATTAGCGCTTTTGCATTTTGTCGTATTTCTGAAATTTTTTCTTCGACTGTCTCTGTGGGGGCACTAGATAAATCGAATTCTTGCAAAAGAATGTTTTGTTTTTTTGTATAGTATTGGGTCCAATGTGGAATCTTTTTGGAACTACAGGTGTAACGTAATGAAAATACCCTGTGCTTCTTTTGAAGTTCTTCTAGGATTTTTTTTATACTTGAAATAGTGAGAGGTTTTTTGCTGCAAAAGACTATGTCCTGGGTATACGTATGCAGCATATTTGATTTTTCTTCAAAAAAACGTTTTTGAATGGGGGTTACTGGGAAGGGAATTTCTTCTCTGTCTATAAAGTTCACTTGTTCAGAGGCACCTAGCTTCCCTCCCTTTGCAAGTTGGGAAATTGTTGGGCTTTGAAACAGCTCTCTCACAGTGATTGAGAGTCCGATTTGTTTTGCCTTTGAAGAGATTTGAATACTGCTAATAGAATCACCTCCAAGGGCGAAGAAATTATCGTGAACTCCAATTTTTTCAAGCCCCAGAACTTCTTGCCAAATAAGGCAGAGTTTTTTTTCTGTTCCATTGCAAGGAGAGGCATAAGCGCTTTCTGAAGAGGGTGTGGATGTGTTTGGGATAGAGAGGGCTTTTCTATTGATCTTGCCATTAGAGGTAAGTGGAAAATTTTCTAAAAAGACAAAGATAGAGGGGATCATATAACTAGGCAAAGAATTTTTTAAATCTGACGAAAAAACATCTTTCAGCTGATCAATCTTTGATCCAGATAAAATAGAGGAAGAAGAACTTGGAAACTCTAGGTTTTTCAAAGCCTCTGCGGTTAATTCAATATAGGCGACCAGCTTATTGTTTTTTGCTGTTTTATCCACTAACACAACAGAATTTTGCACTAAATGGGAGCTAGAAATCTTATGCTCAATTTCCCTAAGTTCAACTCGATATCCTCGAATTTTCACTTGATGATCTACTCTGTTGCAAAAAACAATATTGCCATCAGGGTTATATTTTCCTAGATCTCCTGTTTTATAGAGGCGAAGATTTTGTAATTGCTTTGCATTTTCTTTGGTTGCAAAAGGGTTGGCAATAAATTTTTCTGCTGTAAGGGCAGGTTGATTAATATATCCTCGAGCTAGACCATCTCCTGCAATATAGATTTCTCCAATGATTCCCATAGGGGTGGGGTGTAGGGCTTCATCTAAAACATAGATATTACTATTACTAATGGGGGTGCCTATTGGAAGAGGTGAGGAGAGGGGGGATGTGCACAGAAAAAGCGTAGAGGCAATTGTATTTTCTGTTGGGCCATATCCATTAAATATTTTAGATTTTCCAGACCATTTTTCCAGAGCACTTCTGTTTGGAACGTCACCAAAGACAACGGCAGTTTTAATCTGATTAGAAAAATCTAGAGGGATTGAGCTGAGGAGTGAGGCAGGTATGGGCAGGTAAGAAATTTGTTCTTTCTTCAAACTATCAAGAAGTTCATCGGCGACGAGGTTCTGAGAGTTTTGAGGTATTACAAGAGTTCCTCCGCTTGATAAGGCAGCAAAGAGCTCCCAGATAGATGCGTCGAATAGCAATGATGAAACCCAAATAGATCTTGTGTTTTTTGTAACATCTAAAATCTTTAGTTTGTCTGAGCATAAAAGGGAGGAAAGATTCTTATATGTTAGTCCAACACCTTTAGGCTGCCCTGTGCTACCAGATGTATAGATAGTATATGCAAGTGCTTTGTGATGGGAATTTATTTCTGACTTTAAATTGCATTCGGGGGCGTTGGAAAGGTCTATAGATTGCAGATCTATATGTTTTCCTGCGGAAGTGGAAATTTTTTTCGAGGAAAAATTTTGAGTTATTAGGTGGTGAGCACCGCTATCTTTAATCATAAAATTAAGACGCTTTTCAGGAAGAGAAAAATCCAAAGGAAGGTAGGTGCCTCCAGTTTTTAAAATAGAGAGGATAGTGGTAACGAGATCTATATCCCTTTCTAGGGAAACTGCCACACAAACTTCGGGTCCAATTCCTTGCTTTCTTAGATGAGATGCTAATCGATTGGCACGCTGATTTAGTTCATAATATGTAATATGTTGTTTTTTGCAAATAAGAGCAATACGGTGGGGAAGACTCCTTGCCTGTTGTTCAAAAAGTTCATGGGGGAGTAGAAAATTCTTCTCCACAAGAGGAACATAATGGTTCCACTTGGTTAGTAACGTTTCTTTCTCTTGCTTAGGACAACTAGAAATTTTTTGAAGAAGAGAAGATGGATGAAGCTGGATCAGATTTTTTAGTGTTTCCCGAAAAAGCTCGGCAATACGTTCTATTTCTTTTTGTGTGAAAAGAGGAGATTTATAACTGAGCTCAAGACAGGGGGTTTTCCCCGGGAAAAAGACAAAAGTTAGAGGAAATTCATTTTGTTCATGGCTATCTATGGACTTAACAGAGAGTTCACCCTTTTTAGTTTCACTATGGCTGGATGAAGGGTAATTTTCAAATACGAGAATTGTATCAAAAAGAGGATCACCATTAGGGAGTGCAATTTTTTGAATTTCTGCAAGAGAAACAAATGAATGTTCATTGATAGAGAGGGTTTGTTTTTGCAGGGAGTCAAGATACTCTTTGATGCAGTGATATTTCTTGATTTCTATGGAAAGTGGAAGGGTGTTAATGAGTAGTCCTGGTATGTGGTCTATGTTCTCTAAATCAACAGATCGTCCAGAAATAGTGATTCCGTAAGATAATGTTTTTTTACTTATTAGTTGGGATAGGACAAGTCCGATTGAGGCTTGTATTAGGGTGTTGATTGTATAGTTATTTGATTGAGAGTATCTTTTCACTTCCCTCCAGAAATTTTGAGAAAAAGAAGAACGTAAACGCTTTTGGTGCAGTTCTTTTGAATTTTTTTGAGGGGGAACCAACAGGGATGGTTCCTCTATACAGTGTAAGTTTTTTGTCCAAAAATCCAGCGCTTTATCTTTTCTTTGTTTTTCATGGCACTGTAGGTAGGTTTTATAAGAATATGTTTTTAGAGGGGCCTTTTTGTTTTTGATAAGGGCACAGTATACATGAAAAAAATCATTTAGAATTAATCGGCTGCTCCAGCCATCAAGAATAATGTGATGGTAACTCCACATAAGGTAGAAGGTTTCATTTGGTAAAGTCATTAGGCTTAGCCTGAATAATGGGGGAGCCGAAAGATCAAAAGGAGCTTTTCTATCCTTTTCTAGAAAAGATGTTAGTTTTGACTCTATAGTTTCTTTCGAATATTTAGACCAATCTTCAGACTTACAAGAAAACAAAACTCCATCTAAGGTGTATTGAAGGGGGATGCCCATGTTTTCCCAAACAAAAGCCATTCTCAAGATGTCATGGGCTTGGATCACTTCTTGCCAGGCAATTTGGATAATCTCTAAATTTATTTTACCTTGGAGTTCGATAACAGTTTGGACAATATATTCTCCGCTGATACTTTTATTGTAGAGTTCCCTGAAAAGAAGTCCTGATTGAAGTGGTGTTAGAGCATAATTCTTTTTTCTGAAGGTTGTTGCCTTTTGTGTATGAGTCGTTTCTTTTTGTGTGACATACTGAGAAAGTTCGGCAATATTTTGGTGTTCAAGAACAAGGCGTGGACTGAAATGAAAGTTTTTAGTTTTTGCCTTTGAAGAGATTTGAATGCTGCTGATGGAGTCTCCGCCGGCACTAATAAAATTGTCATAAATGCCTATTGGATGGATATTTAAAATTTCTTGCCAAATTAGGACAAGGTCTTTTTCAATTTTGTTGCGTGGAGGGGCGTAATTTTGATTAATAGAACGGTTTGTATTATTTGGAGCAGGGAGCTCTTTTCGGTTGATTTTTCCACTGGAGGTGAGAGGAAAGTTTTCTAAAAAAACAATATGATGAGGGATCATGTAATCGGGAAGTTTTTCCCTCAAATATTCTCGAAGAGTTTGAGATATTTCGTTTAGGGCAGGGTCTATTAGAAGAGTAGAATCAGAAGCATTCAAAGGGGTATTCAATGATTTTAGGATTTTTTTCTCTATAGAAATGTAGGCGACAAGCTCTTTGCTTTCTTTACGGGCAATGACAACTGCATCACATACTAAGGGAGATGACAAAAGATTATATTCAATTTCTTCAAGCTCAACCCTGTATCCTCTAATTTTAATTTGTTGATCTGCCCTGCCACAGAAGTCGATATTACCGTTTTCTAGATATTTTCCTAGGTCCCCTGTTTTATAGAGGCGGAGGTTTTGAGAAGTACAGATATCCTCTTGGGTAGCAAAAGGGTTCGCAATGAATTTATCTGCCGTAAGATCCGGTTGATTGATATACCCTCGTGCGAGTCCATCTCCTGTAATATATATTTCACCAATAGAGCTAATGGGAATTTGCTCTAGATTTTTATTTAAAATATAAATTTTCGTATTGCTGATAGGGCGCCCTATAGGGACAGAGCACTGTGATTGATTGGGAGGATGTGTAGTCCAGTGACTTACATCAATAGAGGCTTCTGTTGGGCCATATAAGTTGTGGAGTTTTGCAGTGCTTTGTTGGTGAAATATTTCTACGTTTTTTGTGGACAGGGATTCTCCACTACAAATGACATGGCGTAGAGAGGTGCACTTTTGTAAGAGGGAGTCCCTTTGAAATATAGATAAAAGGGAAGGAACAAAATGGCACAATGTCACATGATTTTTCTTCATTAGTGCACAGAGTTTTTCTGGATCTTTTTCTGCTTGGGGAGGTGCTAGAATTAGCTTTGATCCACATATTAGTGGGAGCAGGAGTTCCCATAGAGAAACATCAAAAGAAATTGGTGTCTTGTGTAGGATGATAGTTGCTTGATCTATAGTGTATTGCTTTTTCATCCACAGCAGTCTGTTTTCTATTCCCGTATGAGTGTTGCCTGCGGCTTTAGGCGTACCAGTTGAGCCAGAGGTATGAATAATGTAAGCGAGGGCAGATAGATTCTTTTCTATGGGATGAAAAAGGGAAAATGCATCATTCCCACTCCAATTTACTTTATCAAGAAAAATGGTTTTTTCTGTAAGTCTTGGAAATTGAGAATTTGTGAGTAAAAATTTGCAATTTAGTTGGGATATCGCCCTTTTAATTCTTTCCAAAGGTGTGCTTGATTCAAAGGGCATATAAACACTTCCAGCTTTAAAAATAGCAAGAAGAGAAATAACAAGCTCAACGCTACGATCCATGAGAACCCCAACAAAAGATTCAGATTCCACTCCTTGTTCTTTTAGAGAGTAGGCAAGAGCATCAGCTTGTTGGTTTAGGTAGTGGTATGAGAGATGTTTGTCTTTGAAAACGATAGCAATACGATCAGGGTGTTTTCGAGCTTGTTTTTCAAAATATTGATGTAGTAAAAGAGGGGAATTATGATTTATTTGAGTATTATTCCATAAGGCGTTGGGATAGATTGCTTCCTTTGTTGGTAAAGGAGCATCTTCCTTGGATTGTTTTTGATCTAGATTGACGAGAGCTGTTTCTATCTCTTTCAAAAAAACATGGAATTTTTTCCAATTAAAGTGCGGGTGCAGGCTCTTATTTGAGCACATTAAAGTGATGTGGTTTTTTTTAAAATTGGCAATAAGAAGGCCATGCTTTTTTATAGAGACTGTTTCTTCCTTGGCGATATTTAAAATCATTGAGTGAGAAACAGGAGGAGATAAATTAGGATATCGAGTTAGTAAATCTGAAATAAATGTCCCACTTCCTTTCAGAGTGTTTAAAGCTTCACTAATATCCTGGTAGCCCTTTTTTAGGCACATAGGCGGATTTTTTGGGAGGTTAAGAGGTAATAATTCTGAAAAAAGGCCCTTAAAATTTGGAGCAGTATCTTTTCTATAATAGGGAAATCCAAAGGTTAAGGGAGAATCGTACAGTTTCCAAATAAACAGAGCAAAGAGTTTAAAATGCAAGTCTTCAGCTTCTGTTTCTTTTAGCAGAGCTAGCAAGCTTCTTGATATGTCTGGATCAATTTTCCAGCAATCTTCTGTCAAGGTCTCTTTGTTTTTTTCTTGATTGGATACATTTGTAGAAGAAATTTGTTTTGCTGTAGAAAGTTCATTAATCCAAAATCCTTCATTTTTAGATTCTTCTTCATAAAATGAATGCAATTCACTCAAATCGTCTTTTGTGACAATTCTTAGCTTCTTCCCCAAAGATAAGTTATTTGTAGCAAGGAGATTTTCTAAGTTCAGTTGCCTATTGTCTAAGGTTTTGAAGTTGGAGAGCTTAAGGTCTCCATCGGAAGTACTTACCTGTAGGGAATTTTCTTCAACTAGAGTAATTCTCCCTGGAGCAACTTTTGTTTCAAGAATGGAGCTAACAGGAATTGCAGAACAACTAAAAAAATGACTGCCTATCATTACTTTCAATGAGCAAAATGTATTTTGATAATCACAGTATAAAAAAGATTTGGCTTGTTGCCAAAGTTCATGGCTAGAAAGCTGAAAATTTATAATTCCGCAAGTTGCAGGTTTTTTATGTCGCCCGTAATAGGTTCTCTTGTTTAGATCTTGCTTTAGGGAATGCAGCTGGTTTCTACTGATTTTCTGCAATAATACATCGAAAGTTTCCGCTGCAAGCTTATAACATTTAAGGTGCAGAGTTTGAGCGGTGTCATTTTTTTCAATAGGAATTGTTTCTTGTACAAGAATATCGCCTGCATCTATTTTAGAGTTAACAAAATGCCACGTTACTCCATGCTCTTTTTCTCCATTAAAAATAGCCCATGCGGCTGAGTTGATTCCGGCATATTTGGGTAAGGGAGCATCATGAAAATTAATAGTCCTTTCTGCAAGCTTCAGAGTGTCATTGGTTAGCAATGAGTTGTTTACAATGCTTAAAATATAATTAAAGGACTTCTCTTTGTACTGTTGTTGCAGTTCTGGAAGATTTGATAATATGGGAATTTCGGTTGCTTTAGCCCATTTCACAACAGTTTTTCTTTGTGAAACGACAGCAGATATTTTATGTCCACTGTGTAAGATTTTTTTTGCACAAACAAGTCCTAGAGATGTTTCGCAAATGAGACAAAAAGTGAGGGGGGATTCTTTTTTAGGCAATTTTTTTCTCTTGAATTAGAAGTGGGTTTCCTTCTGCTGTTTTTTCTAGAGCAGAAAAAAGTTCATCGGAAAATTTGAGAATCAGAGGCTCTGAAAAGACAGAAGGATCATATTTAAAAGCAAAAGAGAATGCATCATTGATATTTAAAATGTTAACAGAAAGCCCTACAAGATTTTCATACTGATCATATTGAGTATTTTTTATTCTCTCTGGTGCAGAAGAAATAAAAAGAGAGCACTCTTCCATAGTTTTGTCTCCAGAGCTATCCCACTTTCCCAGATAGTTGAAAGCAACTCTGGGGCGTGTATTCTGTAGTGTGAGAAATGAAGAGAGTTTAAGTAATTGGTAATGGGCTCCTCTAAAAGGGATTTGTTGTATTTTTTTTTCTAAAGTTTTTGCGTTTTTCCAAAAATTCACTCCTTTCGTTAATTCAACATTAAAAGGAAAGTAAGTTGAGAATTGCCCAATGGCATCGGCTAATTGATCCGAGAAAATAGTATCGTATCTACCATGGCTCTCTATTTCAACGGTCTCATCTCCAAATTCATTGCGTAAGGTATAGGCAAAAGCGGTCATTAGGGCCGACCGTGTTTCAAGCGAATTCTTTTGTATTTTGTTTAATAGCATAGTTGTATATTTGGGATTGAAGTCTCTTTTAAACCCCAGAACAGTAGAGCTTTTTTGCCTGGAAAGAAGGGGTATTATTTTTTTTTCTTCAACTTTTTTCCAATAATCTAACTCTTCCTCATTCACAATACTTTGCTTGTGTTGCTGCAAATACAAACCCCATTTCTTAAAGGAAAAATTGGATTTAGTAGTGTTTGTTTTCTTTTGGAGGAGAAGACGGATAGTATTCTTTTTAAACTCTTCGAGCAAAATCTTAAAAGAAATACTGTCTGCCACCAAAGAATGCACTGCAAATAGTATGCGAATTTCGGTTCCAATTTTTATATAATTTAGCGCAATCAGTTTCCCCTCTTCTAAATCTAAAGAGTTGAAAATACTTTGTGCATGTTTCTCAAGTGTTTCTTTTCTATCTATATCGTTATTGTGGGGTAAATGTGTTTCTCTATAAATCAGGCGCGATTTTATTGGATGAGAAAAAGATAGCTCTAACCTTCTCTGCGTGTTTTTTAAAACAGTTGAGTGTAGAGCATCATATTTTTCAATTAGAGCTTGTGCGGCTTTCTGTATAGCTTCGGGTAGTTTGTCATGGTCTGTTGCCTGCAAGAGAGCATGTTGGCAGTAAACATTCTTATTGCTGCGCATGGGATAACACATAAGCTGCTGAGAGGGTGTTAGGGGGACGGTAGAAGCATCCTTTATCTCTACAGATTCTCGCTCTAAAGGAGAGTTTTTTTCATGCTGTATGTTTTGAGCAATAGCATGAATCGTTGGTTTTGAAAAAACGGTTTGAAAATCAATAAAAAGACCATACTCTTTTGCTTTTCTGATCATGAGCATGCAGAGTATAGAGTCTCCCCCTAGACGAAAAAAATTATCTTCAATGCCTATTTTGTCTAGATTAAGGACTGTTTTCCAAACACTGACAAGATTTTCTTCTATTTGATTCTGTGGTTCAACATATTCATCTTTGAGTATTCTTGAATGGTAGTGTGGCTCTGGAAGTTTTTTTGTTTCAACTTTTCCACTAGAGTTTAAGGGAAAAGAGTTTAGGAAAATAAAGTTAGAAGGGATCATGTATTCCGGGAGAAATTTCTTGCATTCATCATATATTTCTATTTTAGCAAGATCCTGGGCTTTCTCTTCACCGAAGGATTTTTCAGGTTTATCTGAACGGGAATCTATTCCTAGAAAATTCACTTTCTTAGGGAGGCTATTATTTTTAATAAAGGAAATGTCACATGTTCCTTTTTCGTCAGAGTTCAAGCAACTTGCTTCAAAAATATACCCATAATGAACAGCTTTTTTTTCAAGAGAGTATAAGTCTATGTAGTTTATTTTCGAACAGGAGCTAAATTCATGGGGATCAAAGAAGTTTTTCATGTTTTTTCTTCCATTTAGTTTTGAAAGAAAGGTATTCTCATGCCTTAGTTTTGCATTGGGAAAGCCCTTAATAAGAAAACTTTCTCCTGCTTTGAGTTTTGAATCAATTGCGGTTAAGGTCCATGTTTTTTCCATCCATTGGTGCAATGTAAGAGAGTGATACGAAAAAGCTTTTTTTGATAGAGCAACATCATATCGAAATTTTGTAATCTCATTTGTGTCTTCGGAAATTTTAGGGGAAATTTCAATGTGCTGAAACACATCTCTCTCTTGAAAATATTTCTTGAAAAATGAGGGGGGTAATAGGAGCTGTTTTTCTTTATGGATAGAGTCATTAATTTGTTTGAGAATCTCTTGATAAGGCGTATGGGTTTCTGCTCTTTGCATTGCAATAGAGCAGTAATAGTGTCGTATAAGTTGTCTATTGCGAATATCGCCAGCAATTATGACTCCTTCCTCTGAAAGAAGAGGTTCTAGTGCTAGCATGACATCGGATAAATAGGATTCACTTGGAAAATGATGTATAACGGAATTAATCACAATAACATCATACGATTTTTTTAGGCCTGTTATACAGCGGGCTTCCTGGTTCAATAAATAGATGTTTGATAAGCCCTTTTCTTTTGCCTTCTGCTGTATGAAGTCTAATCCAGCTTTAGCAATATCTGTTCCAGTGTACTCTTTGCAGAATGGAGCCAGTTTAAACAATAGTAATCCAGTTCCACAGCCAACTTCTAAAATTCTTTTGGGTTTATATGATAAGATACGGTCTACAATGTTATTTGTAGCATTCTCAACCTCCAAAGGATTGAAAGCTTTTCCTTCATAGCTATCTCTCCAGCCTGTAGTATTGAACGTCTCTCCTAGAGAAGTCTCTTCTGTCTTGTAGACACTATTGTATATTTCTTGCCATCTGTTTACCTCAATTTCTTCATGCTTTTTTTTGTTGATGCAAAGGGAGTCATTTTTCAAGATAATATAAGCACAGAGTTTTTGCCTGTTTTTTTGTTTTTTTAAAGGGCGCACAAGAACATTGTTCACAGTAGAAACTTTTCGAATTGTATGCTCTATTTCACGAAGATCAATTCTGTACCCTCTGAATTTCACCTCAGAGTCTTTTCTACCCAAGAAGCTGATTTGCCCGTTTGGTAAGATTTTTCCCACATCTCCTGTTTTATAAAAATGACCTTTCATTTTAAATGTTTCTAGGGTCGTAAATTTTTCTTTTGTTTCTTTGGGTCTCTTAAGGTAGCCTGCTGATACTCCCTGTCCTCCAATATAAATCTCTCCTGCTTCTCCTTTTTTTGTTTCTTTTCCTTCAGGCGTTAATATTAAAATCTGAGTATTTTGAAGAGGTGTGCCTATAGAAGGCTTTGATCCAGGTGCTGTGCAACTTGCTGTCGCATAAATTGTACACTCCGTTGGGCCATAAAAATTCCAAACTCTTTTGAAGTGGGAGTGAAGTGATTGGTTTAACTCTTGTGTTAGCTCTTCTCCTGTGGAAATTGAAGTAATTTGAGGATGCTTTTCTAGACCAGAATCAATCAAAATATGCCATATGGAAGGTGTTGTTTGCATAACAGTTGTTTTGGTCGAGTTCAAAAATTTTGAGAGACTTTTTCCATTCAGAAAGGATTCTTTAGGCGGGATTGCTATGCTAGCTCCATTTAGCAGTGGAAGGAAGATTTCCACATTAGTAATATCAAACCAAGGTTTTGAAAAAAACAGCATGGTGCTTGATCTAGTAAATGGCAGTTCCTCTTTTACAGAGTGAAGTAAGCTAAGAAAATTATTATATGTCACTTGAACACCTTTAGGTGTGCCAGTTGAGCCGGAGGTGTATGAAATATATGCTACCTTATTATCCGGTTTTCTTTTCTCTAACTTGAGAGGAGTTCTTCTTTCATTTTTTAAGATTTGATCTACAGTGATGCTGGGGGTGATTCCCAAAAATTTGTCTAGGTTTTTCGACTCTGCAAACAAAAGGATAGGGGTTACTTCTTTCACAATAAACTCAATTCGTTTTTTAGGAAAGCAAGGGTCTATAGGAAGATAAGTGGCCCTCAAATGGTGAAGTGCTAGCTGTAGTTTTATAAGGTTGAGAGAAGGTGTTAGGGTTGAAATAACAGTGTTTCCAGTAGTAACTCCGATTTTTTGTAGTGCATGACTCAATTGCAAAACGTCATTGAGTAAGTCTCCATATGTTATGCTGGATTGTTTGTTAATAACGGCACACTTTTTGGGATCATCTAGCGCAATCTGTTCAAAATATTGAAAAACAGGAGAGGGAAGAAGAGATTTTTTTTTGCGGCAGGCTACGTTATCCTGTTGCATCATTTCATATTCTTTTTTCTTCATAACAGCCTGTGGAGACACTTAACTAAAAGAAAGGTCTGGTGAACTTTAGAGAGGATTTTTCCTCAAAATTCTTACCATGATAGCATACAGATTATTTTTTCTATCATTAAATCTAAACTCACATTCCTTCAGATGCAAGATAAAAGTTTCATCAGGACTTTCCCCCTTTTTTTTAAAAAGAGAAGGCAGGGGCGGAGATTTGTTAAATTTGAGACTTGTACTAGTCCAGACAGATGTGAGACAGAGAAGACAGCAGTAAGAGGGGGATATCCCCCTCTTACTGCTTGTCAAAAATAAAGAAGGCCTCCAGAGTATATTTGTTCTAAAAAACAAAGGAGACCTACTATGCAGATAAAAAGTTTGCACAAAAACATTTATAAACTATCCCACTATGCCTGTAATCAAGAAAATCTGGAGAGACAGAGAACCCAAGATCCGCGATAGGAAATCAAAAAAGCTCTGAGTGCGAGGAAATAGCTGGAAAAGAAGAGGAAAAGGGTTACACTCATTAGGTGCAAACGTAACCCCTTCTTAAGAAATACAATTATGAAGCTAGCATCATTTTCCCTAAAATCAAGCAAAGAAACGTTAACGTCTAATTCTGGACTTATTTTGTTTGGAGAGTTTTGCCAAAAGATAGGGCTATCAAAGGAAGTAAGATACTATCTGGTTCTGTCGCGTCTGTTGAATAGTTTGGGTAAAACGAATATTCTCTCCGCAAACAGTGGAGGTAAAAATGTTTCAAATTTCGTCAAAACTGCTGCCCCATTTCAAGGGATTTTGCTCGTCGCCTGAAGCCATCATGACGTTTGTTTACATGAAATGCCGATTCTCCCTGAGCTATCGTGATTTAGAAGAAATGATGACCATACGTGGTGCAACCATTGACCACTCAACGTTACAAAGATGGGTCAAGAAATTTGTCCCTCTTCTCGAAAAACGCGTTCGCAAGCGTAAAAGGTCTGCAAACGGTAGTTGGCGGATGGATGAGACTTATCTCAAGCTTAATGGAAAATGGATTTATCTTTATAGGGCCGTTGATAAATATGGGGATACCATTGATTTTCTCCTGCGAGCAAGAAGAGATGAAAAAGCATCCAGGGCTTTTTTCAAGAAGTCCATTAATAACAATGGGCTTCCTACAAAGGTCAATATAGACAAGAGTGGAAGCAATACGGCAGCATTGAATAGCATCAACAAAGGACTGAGCGAGGGGCAGCAGATAGAAATTCGCCAAAACAAATAGAGTTAATCGCGAAAGTTGGTGACGGACAAAAAAAGAGATGTGGCGTATCGTGTTGGTGAATCCACAATCATCAACGTCCAAAAGAAAGGAATGATACGCCATGAAGAAAAGTACCGTAA
>Ga0066610_10000312_pt1 | contig 34513 bp, 33 predicted proteins | sample SaaInlV_DNA_165m_FD_60375 | JGI IMG/M metagenome (GOLD analysis project Ga0066610, IMG submission 60375) | Marine microbial communities from expanding oxygen minimum zones in the Saanich Inlet - SI075_LV_DNA_165m | ecosystem: Environmental > Aquatic > Marine > Unclassified | place: British... | reverse complement strand
GATGGTAATATAAATTTAATTAAAATCATATGGTTCTGCTTTTATGATAACAAATAAATATTGAAGCCCGCCTAAATCACTATGAATTTGAACATGAACTGACTTTTGAGAACTCCATCTTTCATCAAATACAGCTACAACTTTACCAACAGGGAGCCCACCAGGATAAATATTACTAAAGCCAGATGTTACAACAGTATCATCAATTTCAATTTTCACATTTTTAGGGACTTCATTTACAATACAGTAATCCGTATGTAACCATTGCAAAATACCCGTTGCTCCGCTTGGAAGCATTTTTACACTTAACCTATAATTTAAATCTGACATTAATTGAACTATGCAGGAATTTTTACCAACTTCAATGACTTTTCCTATAACACCATTAGCTGTTAATGCAGGTTGATTAATTTTCACGCCATCATTTGCTCCCACATTTAATGATACAGATAATAGATTTGGATGCATTCCTTTGTTAATAACTTTTGCTGGTAAAATATCTAAATCTGTATCATCTTTAAAATTCAACATCGTTTTTAAATTAGAATTTTCATTAGCCATAGCGGACATTTTTTCATTTTGAAGTGTGAGTAAAAATATCCTTTCCTTCAGAAGTTTATTTTCTTCTTCAACAATAAACATAGATTTAGTCCAAGAAACAGGAGAATAAATTATATTAAATACCTGTAATGCAGCGCCTCTAACAACTAACATTCTTGGAGAATTATTAGAGAGTAATAAAGATATTGATATTATAAATGAGAAGAGAAAAGCGACGTGGTCTTTATGACGAACAAGTGCAATAAAAAAGTTGCGCATCAATCACCGTTATAATAAAACTTCTTCGTATTTCTTCAAATTCTCAAGAACCATACCTGTACCACGCACGACAGATAATAGAGGTTCTTCTGCAACATTTACAGGGATATTAGTTCTTTCTCTAATAATTTGGTCGATACCGCGTAAGAGACTTCCCCCACCTGCTAATATAATACCTCTTTCTAGGATATCAGCTGCAAGTTCGGGCGGAGTGTGCTCTAAGGCACGCTTGACAGCTTCTACTATATTGTTAACCGGATCTTTAAGTGCTTGGCGAATTTCATCTGCAGATACTTCAATGGTTTTTGGAATTCCAGAAACAAGGTCTCTTCCCTTTACTGCAATTGTATCAGCTTGGTTGTTGCGCATCGCGGACCCAACCGATTTTTTTATATGTTCACTCATTGCAATACCAATTTCTAATTTATGTTCGTTTCGAAACCATTGTAATACGGCTTCATCCATTTCATCACCAGCAATACGAATAGTTTCTTTAGTAACAACACCATTCAAAGATATTACAGCTATTTCAGTCGTTCCTCCGCCTATATCAACAATAATGTTTCCAATTGGTCTACTAATATCTAAACCAATACCAATGGCTGCAGCAACAGGTTCTTCTATTAAATATACTTCTTTGGCGTTAGCCCTTTCCCCTGAATCTTTCACAGCTCTTCGTTCAACTTCCGTTACTCCAGAAGGAACGCAAATTACCATCCTTGGACGCGCCAAACGGTTTAGATTAATTTTTCTTATAAAGCCTTGTAGCATTCCGTCAGTCATTTTGAAATCTGCGATAACACCATCTTGCAAAGGTCTAACCGTTTCAATTTCCCTATGTGTTCTACCAACCATTTGCTTTGCTTCTTTTCCAACAGCTACAATTTTATCATTATGCACTGATCGAGCCACGACAGATGGTTCATTAATGACAACCCCTTTACCTCTCAGCCAAATCAATGTGTTGGCAGTACCTAAATCAATGGCTATATCTCCATAGTTCCAATTGAAAATATTAGGGAGTTTAGTTTTAGATGGCATCTAATTGATTCCTGATAATTTACTAACTGTTTGTTTTTCCAAGGATTTCTTTAGCTGAATCTTTCAACTTATCACTAGCAAATTCTTGATTTACAATTTCTTGTGCTATTGATTGTGCTTTTTCTGAGTTTCCTTGAAATAATTCTAAATGTGCAATATATAGAGCTAATTCATTTTTTTGATGCGACAAGGTTGATTTAGATTTTCCTTTGGTATAAAGTGAAATAGCTTCTTCAATTAAATTTTCGCCAAGTGCTATTTCTGCTAACATAATATAAGTGGGCGGTATAAGTGCTGGTACAGAAGACGATTCAGCAAATAGACTTAATTGGGTCTTTGCGTCAGAGTAAATCTTTTGATCAAAATATGTTTTTCCGAGGTAATAATAAGCAATTTCTTCTGAATCTGTATTAGGATATTTTTGGATTAATGATTCAAACTGAACAATTGCATTATCATTATCTCCTTTTTCAATTGCAACTAATGCTTGGCTTAATAGTGAATTAGCTTCAATATTTTTTGTTTCATTACTGTTTGAAATGAATTGATAGCCGAAAAAGATCACTAATAATGCAGCAATAACTTGGAATATTTGTTGACGATTAGTTTCAAAATAGGCTTCTGCTTTATCTACTTTCTCTAAGAATGGATCTTGTTTAATATCTTTTTTGCTAAATTTTTTCTTTGGTTTTAACATTATGTCCTCAAATTTATATAAATTGGTTTTGTACCCTCGGTAGGAGTCGAACCTACATCTAATCCTTAGGAGGGATTTGTTCTATCCGTTGAACTACGAAGGCAATAACAGAAATTACCAATAAATAATCCTCTAAAAAAGAAGGTTGGTAAAAATACTTTCATATTTTTAGTTTTCTGAAATTAATCCACGCGTCATCAAATTTGATACAGCTTGTTTGGGATCTTCATCTTCAAATAAAATATTATAGACTGCATCAGAAATAGGCATTTCAATATTGTACTTCATTTTGAGTTGATGAACTGATTTAGCCATTTTTACTCCCTCGGCAACCATATTCATACTATCAAGAATTTGGCTAAGTTTCTGGCCCTGCCCAATTTTTTCACCTACAAATCGATTCCTAGAATGTTTACTTAAGCAAGTAACAATAACATCACCGATACCGCTCAACCCTTGGAATGTTTCTCGTTTTGCCCCCATGGCGACACCAAGTCGTGTCATTTCAAACATACCACGAGTCATGAGCGCAGCCTTTGTATTATCACCAAAACCAATACCATCACATATTCCTGCTGCAATTGCAAAAACATTTTTTAATGATCCGCCCAATTCGACACCACGTATATCAGTGTTCGAATAAATTCTTAGAGTAGGAGAAGAAAAAAGCTGTTGAACGTTTTTAGCTACTAACTCATCAATGCAAGCGGATACTAAAGTTGTTGGCATTCCTAACGCAACTTCTTCCGCATGACTAGGACCATATAATGTAACAATTTTATTGTCTTCAACCTTGCCAGTATCCTTAACAACTTCACTCATAGTCAATAATGAATTATTCTCAATTCCTTTGGAAAGGATTACAAAAGTTTGATTCATTAGTCCCATTTCAGATAATTCTTTCATTAAATCACGTACAAAATGAGATGGAATTGCTATAACTATATATTCTGATTCTAGAATTTTTCCATTTAATTCAGATGTTAATCTGATAGATGGATTTAGAGATAATTCATCAATAAATGGATGTGTGTAGTTTTTTTGAATTCGGGCAACTTCTGATTCAAATTTGCTCCACAACGACACATTGTGACCTATCTCAGCTAAATGATGAGCCATAGTTGCTCCCCATGATCCAGCTCCAAGAACTGCTATTTGTTTCTTGTTAATGATAATTTCTTAAAGTTTTAGGTATGTTTGGATAAAGTTTAATTTTCTGCGTATAATTTATTAATACTGTCTTCCCAATTTCCGTAAACTTTTTTTCTTTTTATTTTAAAGGTTGGCGTTAGTTCATTATCCGCTATAGTGAAATCACGAGGCAAAACAGTGAATTTTCTAACATTCTCTACACGCGCAAAAAGTTTATTTACATCGTCTACACCATTTTGAACTTCTTGAATTACTTCTGCGTCAGAGCAAAATTCTGAATAAGAACGATTATGATTTTCAAATTCGGCAATTAATTCAGTTGGCGGAATTCCAGTAATATCAACACCTAATTTCTCTCTAAGTAAGTATCCAGCATCTAACGTAATTAAGGCTGTTACATAGTTTCTTTGATCTCCAATAATAACAGCTTGCGACACAATTGGAATACTTTTTAATTGCTCTTCAATTCCAGCAGGGGCAATATTCTTTCCACCAGATGTGACAATAATTTCTTTCTTTCGACCAGTAATGTATAGGTAGCCATCTTCATCAAATTTTCCGAGATCACCAGAATAGAGCCAACCATCTATTAAACATTCATCAGTCGCATCTTTATCTTTGTAATATCCTTTAAATACATTCCTACCTTTAAGTAATATTTCACCATCCTTGGCGAGTTTTACTTCAGTATCTGGATATGCAGGACCAGTAGAACCCAACTTAGTCGAGTCTGGGCAATTAAAAGTTGTAGGGCCACTTCCTTCTGATTGTCCGTATATTTCTAAAATTGGTATATCTAAACTCGCAAAAAATGTTAGAATATTGGCATTGATAGGTGCAGCGCCTGAGAAAGCAAAACGCAAATTTGATAATCCAACAGCATCCTTTACTTTTGAATAGACTAATTTGTTTGCTAATCTATAACCAAAACCTTCATTTGTTTCACCTTTGAATTTAGCGAGGTTAGCTGCTAAACCTTTTTTCATTGCAAATGACATAATCTTAGCTTTAAGACCAGTAGCTGAATCTACTTTTTCTTTAATGCCAGAATAGAATTTTTCCCAAACTCTTGGAACGCCAAATAATATACTCGGATTTACTTCTTTTAAATTGGTTAACACATCTAAACGCCCTGTAGCAAAATATACTTTCCACCCTGAAATTGCTGGCGCATGAAGGGTAAACATTTGTTCTGCAATATGAGATAATGGTAAATAAGATAAACTCGTGTCATCTGGAGATAGACTGATGAGATCTATTGCCTGTTTTGCAGTCCAGGTCATATTTTCATTTGATAACATAACAGCTTTTGGTGGGCCTGTTGTGCCAGAAGTATAAATAAATGTGGCAACATCATCTTTTTGTAATTTTCCCATAGATACGAAGGCGGCCTTCCTATTATCCTCGTTAGATAAATTCATAAAAGATTTCCAATCAATAACTAAATCGTCAGTTATTTCATCACATCCTTCCATAAGTATCACTTTTTCTAAAAATTTCAGGTCATTCCGTATTTCATTAATCTTTTGCCATTGCTCAGTATCTTCAATAAGAAGTACTTTTGCCTCAGAGTGGTTTAGGATATAAGAAATTTCTTCAGCTGAACATGTTTCATAAATTCCAGCAGGAATTGCTCCAGTCATCATAGCAGCCATATCCATTGTCACCCAATTATAATTATTAAACCCAAGTATACATACTTTATCGCCAGAATTGCATCCAATTGATATCAATGATCCTGCAGCTTTATGAACGTCTCCTCTATAAGTATTCCACGATATATCATTCCATATTTGATTGTCCTTATATGAGAACGCAGACTTATCTCCATTTATTTCTGCTTGGTTAAATAGAAAATGTACTGATGAAATTGGATGGTCAATCATAATAATCCCTTTAGCTAATGAGTTAATATTGATTGATAATTTAGGCTATTCATATTTGTTTCTCAAGTACACAGAATGAGGTTGAATTCGTATTGACTCGACGTAAACACACAAGTAATTTCGGTACCCCATCAATGATAATATATGCCGGGGTGGTGGAATTGGTAGACACGCTGGTCTCAAACACCAGTGGGAGCAATCCCGTGTCGGTTCGAGTCCGACCCTCGGTACTCCATTTTTATGCTATTATTTAATATTTATTATTTTCTTGCATATTATCAAATAAACAAATATTTTATCGCTGAAGGTGCTGGTTTGGTACCTTTGGTATGTGGAAGGGGTAGATATTCACTTTGTCCCGAGGTCAATGTGAAATCTGCCCCAAAATTTATATATTGCAACCTAATCTACATAATTAACTATAGATGCCATCCGCTGTTATTGTTGAATATACTATTTATTATAAAACTTAATAAACAACTTTAACAATAGAATAATTATACTTCCAGCATTTAAGTTATTGTGTACATTAACTATATCGTTTCAGTGAAAATTCCTAAGAAAGATCATACCTTTATAGGGTGACATTTATATACTCGTTAATTATGATTTGAGATGTATTAATAACTCTTCCTATCGTAGAACATGGGGCATTATGTTTCATACATATTCGTTGAAATTCCATCAAATTCTTCTCATTTAGAATAACTAAAAATGTCCCATACTGCTCCCCATAAATAAGCTCAATTGGCTTCATTTTACGAGAGATAAATACTTTCGCACCAAATGCATGATTGGTTGGTTTAATTAAGTTTTCTAGTGCGATAGCTAAACCACCATTTATCATTGGTGCACTCTTTTCAATAATATTTTCTTGCAAGCAATACTTAATAGCATTGTATGAATTTATTTCAATAAGCGGTAACGGTGCTTTTGAATTTTTGAATTGATTTAATTCTAACCACTCTGTTATTTTAGAGTTTATTAATTGCCCTTTAAGAACTCCAACAACTGATATGAAATAATTTGTTGTATTGGAAAGTGAATTATTTTTATGAAGGTTGGTATTTGGCTTTGCTAGACAAGATATAAGCATTTCTGATATAGATTCTGTAAACTTAATATTAAAAGTATATTTTATATTTAATGATAAAAGTATTTCAGAAACTATTTTAAAAAATTTTTGAAATTCACCTATATTACAATCTGGAGTAAAAAGTATATCAATGCACATATGTTTTAGCGTAATAGCATTAGACACCTGTATTCCCAAAAAAGTATAAATATATTTTAAGTATAAGTCGTTTGTAAAAGGCTTTAAAATATGCGTTGTTGCTAGTATAGTTTCAGTTTCATTTTTTAATGTATAATCTATTGTTTTATTTCTTTCCTTCTTTATATGATTAGAAAATTTTGAATATATTTGTTTTAATCTTTTTTTACCGATAGTAGGGATTTTCTGGGTTTTAAGATTATAATTTTCCTTTGCCATGTCCCTAGATGTAGATGATGATTGTAAGGAAAACATAGATTTTGGAAGTTTAATTAAAGTGGATTTTCCCCTAAAATAGTGTAAGTAAGGATCATCATTAAAATGGCCAAACAATTCTACTTTGTATTTACTTTCAGTAAAATGATCAGTGACCTTTTTTATATATTTCTTGGGAACGACTAAAAAAGCATACTTCTTACTCACCTTAATTATACCCTCATGGACTGTTAGACCTGTATTTTTATTTTGTATGAATTTGAAAACCAATTGACCGATATTATTATCAGAGTAATAACACTGTGTTAGTAACCCGTCACTTTTAAGAATATTAATTAATTGCCCCAATTGTTTTTCATTAGATATAGACTTTTTAGAGTTCGGTAACTGAATGGAAAGAATTTGATCATTAGGGTTGAAAACAAATTTTTTATTATCATCTTTTATAAAGGCTTCTACTTCAATTTCTCCATTCATCCTTCTTTTGGCGTTATGAGGTATTTCAAAAATTATTTTTTGAATATTAAATGGTTTGAGTCTATGTATTAATGTTTCTTGAATATCCTTGAATATCTTAGCAGAAGGTTTAAACAAAAATGAATAAACGATCCAATATGGTTGTTGTCCATTGCATGAAAATTGTAAGATTGATGAATCATTTTTATAATTTAATTTTCCATCTGTAGTATAAGAAATGATTCCTTTCTTTTTTATAATTAAACCTTCCTGTGATTTATTTCGATTTATACAAAAATATCTTTTAAGCTTTTCAGTAAACAAAATTTCTTCCAATATATTCAATTCTTTTGGAGTTGCTTTTTTGCCTAAGCAATAATCGAAATATTCTAAATCTTCTTTTGTGAATGGGATTATCATATAAGGTTATTCTCTAATAATTTTGATTCAATTTCACCCCAACTAAATCCCTTTCTTTTAAGAAAATTAATCAATTTAGTTTTTGTTTTTATATCAAGGGTTTGGTCTGGTATTATTTTTTTCTTATCTAACCAAGATTGTATTAATTCAGGAATTGGGTATTGTTGATATATATTATTAATAGCAGTCTCAACGAGTTTTTTATCAACTCGAAATTTATTTAATGATGATTTTACTGCATATGGACCAACATTTTTCAGAAATACTTGATCCCTAACATAGGACTCTATGAATGATTGGTCATTAATTAGGCCCAGATTTTCCAATTCCTTCAAGACGGGTAAAATATCTTTAATGGGATATTCTTTATCTAATAATCGAGTTTTTAGTTCATGTTTACTTCTTGACCGATAACTAAGAAGCGAATAAGCAGATTCTTTAATTTTAGATATATTTTCGCTCTGTAGGAGTTTAGACAATATATCATCTTCTAAAGAATCTCCAATTGCTAGTCCACTAGAAATAAAAACGCCTTCAGATATACCGAAGACGTTTCCATTATTTAAAGTGATTGTGTATCGCGCTCGGCGGTTTTGTCTTTGAATATTATTTATTTTCACCTTTTGACTTTTCAGATTCTTCTGTTAAACCAATGAATGATTTTACCTTTTCAATGATTTCATTCATAATGTCTGGATTCTCTTTTAAGAAATTTTTTGCATTCTCGCGACCTTGTCCAATTTTACCATCTCCATAACTAAACCAAGCACCCATTTTTTCAATTATATTTCCTGCAATGGCTAAATCAATAATATCGCCTTCCGTTGAAATACCTTGACCAAACATAATATCAAATTCTGTATTTTTGAATGGTGGAGCTACCTTATTTTTAACAACTTTTACTCGGACGCGATTACCAACAGGGTTTGCACCATCCTTTAAAGTAGTTATTCGACGAATTTCCATACGCTGTGACGAATAAAATTTTAAAGCACGACCACCAGGTGTAGTTTCTGGATTACCGAACATAACACCAATTTTCATCCTAATTTGGTTAATAAATATAACAGCTGTATTGGATCGACTGACCGTTCCAGTTAATTTTCGTAAAGCTTGACTCATAAGACGAGCTTGCAGACCAACGTGAGTATCGCCCATATCACCTTCTAATTCTGCGCGTGGTACGAGAGCAGCCACAGAATCGACTACAATTACATCTAAAGCACCACTTCTAACAAGTGTTTCTGTTATTTCTAGTGCCTCTTCTCCTGAATCTGGTTGTGATATCAATAATTCATCTACATCAACGCCTAAAGCTTTAGAATATTCCGGATCTAATGCATGTTCTGCGTCAATAAATGCAGCATATCCGCCTGCTTTTTGTGCTTCTGCGACAATATGTAAGGCTAATGTAGTTTTCCCTGAAGATTCAGGTCCATACACTTCAATGATACGTCCTTTTGGAATACCACCGACCCCTAAAGCTACATCAAGAGACAAACAACCCGTTGAAATAACATTATCAGATAGGATGGGCCTATCCTGCCCCATCTTCATTAATGATCCTTTTCCAAATTGTCTATCAATTTGAGTTATTGCTAAATCTATAGCTTTTTCTTTTTTCGTGCTTTTATCTGCCATTTAAAATCTCCTGTTTTGATTAAGCCCCAAAAGAATGAGAGCCCAATATATGATAAATTGGTCCATCCTGTGACAATTCACTACTAATAAATTGCATCTGATTAATATTCAATGCAATTCCATCATACTTAGATTGTAAAAATATTTTTGCGTCGGGTGGTTTCTTGTCCGTGTATTTAATTCTAGCAATTGTTATGTGTGGTGTGTAGGGATCTTCATCTGATGGAATCCCTATGGATTTCAATTGTGAATTAATAGCATTAACAAGATTCACTAGATAGTCCGTTTTTCCTTCAATTCCCATCCATAAAACGGTTGGTCTTTCCGAATCGGGAAAACAACCTGTATTGGCAATCATTAAATTTTCTGGTACGACACTTTTTGCGATTTTAGCTAAAATATCATTTATTTTGTCAACAGATTCATCTTTGGTGTCACCTAAGAATTTCAAGGTTAAATGTAAATGGATATTTTTAACCCAATTAATTTCTGATGGATCTTCAAAAGTTGATACTAACATTTGTTTAATACCTAATACACGACTTGGTATTGGAATGGAAATAAATGTTCTTTTCACGTAATATTTTCTTTCAGTAATTCTTTGTATATTAAATTTAATGCCGCTTGGCTTGAGCGAATCTTATTCATTGTTCTATTTTTACCAAATAGAAATTTTCTCGCAAAAGTAATTTTTTTATCAGAATAACCAATAAAGACTAATCCTACAGGTTTTTCTTTTGTACCACCAGATGGGCCTGCGATTCCAGTGCTGGATAGCCCGATACTAGTTCCAAGGTTTTTACGAACTCCTATAGCCATCTCTTTAGCTGTTTCTTCACTAACGGCCCCATGTGTTATTAAAGTTTCATGGGCTACGTTTAACTGATTCTCTTTCACATGATTACTGTAGGATATTATTCCACCGTGAAAAGATTCAGAACTTCCTGAAACTCGCGTAATCCTATCCCCAATTAAGCCACCAGTACAAGATTCAGCCAATCCTAATGTTTTATGTTGTTGGGTGAGAGTTTCGACGATTAAATCTTCAATATTATTATCTGTTTTTGTATAGAGTATATTTGAAATAACATTTGAAATTCTCTCATCAATTTCTTCTAGGCTTGTTTCTCCAGTTACAACAATATCAACACCATAGGCAGAAGGAAAAAATCCGTAATCACATGAAGTATAATGATCAAGTATAGGTTCGACAATTTCTGCAATTGAAGATTCTGGTTTCCCTGTTGTTCTGAAACGCAGTTGATTAAGCTTTGTAGGTCTTTGGTTAATAATCCAAGGTATAATAGTATTTTTCATCATACTTTTCATTTCCATTGGGACACCAGGCAAAGCAAAGATTTTTGTCTCATTATTATTAAATATGAATCCACGAGCACTTCCAACAGGGTTTGGTATTAAATCTCCATTGTCAGGTACCAATGCTTGCGATTTATTATTATCACTAATATGTTTCCCAATACGTTTCAGAAAGTAGTCTGATAATGAATGCCAATATTTTTGATCAAAAACTGCATTGGCACCAAAATACTTAAATAATGTTTCGCGAGTAATATCATCCGCTGTTGGCCCTAACCCTCCAGTAATGATGATTATATTAGGTTTATCATGAAAAAGATGATTCAAAGCAGACTGGATGGCTTTATCATTATCTTGTACAGTTAATTGTTTATCTAATATTGCACCCACTTCAAATAGAATTTTTCCTATCCAAGAAGCATTCGTATTAACTGTTGCTCCCTTAAGCAGTTCATTCCCAATGGTTAGAAGGGAAACTTTCATCCAATATAATAAATCAGAGAATGCGTTATAAATAAAGAAAATAATCCGGCTACAACATCATCCATCATAATTCCAAGACCAGAAGGTAATGATTCCATAGATTTTATTGGTCCAGGTTTAAAAATATCAAATAACCGAAAAAGAAAAAATGCTAATAATCCCCAGCATAATGTTACAGGCACAAACCATAATGCAATCCATTGCCCAACCCATTCATCAATTACAACTACGGATGGATCTTTTGCTTTTAGCGTTTTGGAAACAATTTCTGATGATATGACACCACCAAAAAAAATAAACCCTGTCAGGATTAAAAAGACTTCTTGTGTACCCCACTGCATAAATATAAACCAACCAATTAATGCAGCTAAACTTCCCCATGTCCCAGGAGCTTTAGGTAAAGTGCCTACATTAAATACAGTCGAAAATAACCATGCAACATTTTGTCTAGTCATTCTGATCCTTGAAAAAACTTTGGATAGTGCCACGGTTAGAGTATAAATAATCAAATCCTGTAAATACAGTAAATGCAGTTACAAAAAAGGATAAGATATATATAAGTTGAAATTCAGTTACAAACTTTATGGCTGGCGTAAGCCATTGTAATGACAAAGGTTTAAATCCAATATATATTAAGATAAAAATAATAATACTTAATTGTGTTCCTGTTTTCATTTTTGCAATGTTACTTGTTACCATTTCGAATCCTTGGCGATTCATGAGCATACGAAGTCCAGTAACAAATAAATCTCTGAAAATAATAAGTGATACCATCCAATACTCCAACTCGCCAATAACAGCAAAAGAAATAAATGCTGATGAAACCAATATTTTATCTGCTAAAGGATCTAGAAATTTTCCTTGTTCTGTTACTTGATCGTATTTGCGGGCATAATATCCATCATATGCATCTGTAATTGATGCAATAATAAATACAACTAACGCCCAGAATTTAGCTGTAGGATCTTCATGAAAAAGAAGTAGTATAAATACTGGGGTTAATAAAATTCTAAAAATGGTTAACATATTAGGAATTGTCATAATTCAGTTCTTCCTTCCATAGCTCGAATGAGTGTAGCTTCGTCGATATATTCCAAATCACCGCCCACAGGTAACCCACGTGCCAATCGTGTAACTTGAATATTATATTCATTGAACAATTTCCCAAGATAAAGGGATGTTGTTTCACCTTCTACACTGGGATTCATTGCAAGAATAATTTCCATTTCAGGCGTAATTCGACTTAAGAGAGATTCAATGTTTAAATCGTCAGGTCCTATACCATCTAGAGGAGATAATACTCCACCCAAAACATGGTATTTCCCACGGTAAATGTTTGTTCTCTCAAAGGCAAAAATATCTTGAGCTTCTTCTACAATACATAAAAGAGAATTGTCTCTTTTTGGATCCAAGCAAATTAAACAAGGATCAGATTCAGTAATTCCACCGCATAATGAACATTTATGAACATTTAATTTCATATTCAACATGGACTGCGCTAAACGTGCTACCGATTCATCATCCGTGTTTAAAAGATGAAAAGCTAACCGTTGGGCTGTTTTTCTGCCTATACCCGGCAATCGTGATAATTCATCAATAAGCCGAATTGCTGATTGTGGAAGAAAACCCATTTATGTTGGTAGATTTAATCCCGACATCATGCCACCTGTAACAGCATTCATCTTTTGAGAAGAAATATCCTTAGATTTTGCGATTCCTTTATTAAGAGCTGTTAAAATTAAATCTTCAATTAAATCTTTATCTTCAATTAACAACTCAGGATCTAAGATTAATTCCTTTAATTCTTGATCACCTGATATTTTTATTGTAACCATACCATTACCGGCACTTTCTTCAACAATTAAATTTTTCAATTCGTCTTGTACTGTAGCCATTTTTTTTTGCATATCACGAGCTTGTTTCATCAAATTGCCCATATTGCCTTTAAACATATTTTAATTCCTTAATATTTCACCATCGAACAATTCGATAATTTTGTTTACTGTTTCAGAATGATCTTCCTGATTTCCATGAGATTCATTCTTTTTCCCATTTGTATCTGCTTTTATTGTGTCATTTTCTTCTTGTGAGAATTTTAATTTGAGTGAGAGTGATGTATTTTGAACTATTTCATTTTCCATCCACTGAAGATGTCTCTCAAGCATTTTAATGCTAAAGGATGATTGTCCAGATAGTTGAATTTGCACAAAATCATTATTCAATTGAACCGGTTTGCTGTTATCCAATATAGTACCAATAGAAGGCCTTAGCTCAGTAATGTGAGTTAATATGGTGGGCCAATTATTTGATATATCATCTAATGAATAGTTAATTGATGTATTTTCTTTCTCCTGTTCTTCAGCAACTTTTTTGGAATTTTCTCTGTCTAAATTTTCTTTTTCATCTATTTTATCAGATCTACTATCTGAATCTTCATGCATAATCTTCTTTTTTGCCGAAGGTTGTATTTTTTTCACCTTTTGTTCTTCTGGTTTTACTTTTTCTGTTGGTTTCTCTGAAATTCTTGGTATTGGAATTTTTTCAGAAGAAACAGGTTTAGGGAAAACAACTCCAGGAGTTTTAATTTGTTGCAATAATTCATTAATATGAACAGACGCATCCATTTCCAATAGTTTAAGAACAGTCATTTCTAATATTAAATATGGATTATCTGAACGGCGAATAGTACTGGATAAGTCACTTAGGACTTGCCCAATTTGTAAAAGGTCCATCCTATCCCAATGACATGATGCATTTACATATTTTTCTGCTAATTCATCATTCATATCTAATAAAGAATGTCCACCTTCAACACCAGCATATAATAGATAGCGAATATGTTCATTTATTCCCATAATAATTTCTACGGCTGGAACACCGACACTTGAAAGTTTTTTAATAACATTAATTGCTGAAATAGTATTTTTATTCTTAATAGCATCAGTGAATTCAAAATATAAATCATGGGAGATGAGTCCAAGAGATTTAACAACTTGTTCATAATCAATAGAATCACCACAGAAAGCCATCACTTGGTCCATCAAACTTAAAGCATCTCTCATACTTCCATCAGCTTTTCGAGAGACAGCACTTAAAGATTCATGATCATAATTCGCATTTTCTTTTTTTAGTATGTAAGAAAGACGATCTGATATAACATTTTGAGATATTCGATTAAAATCGAATCTTTGGCATCTGGAAATAATTGTAGCAGGAACCTTATGAATATCTGTTGTACAGAAAATGAATTTCCCATGAGGAGGTGGTTCCTCCAGTGTACGTAATAATGCATTAAATGCTGGAGTTGTTAACATATGAACTTCGTCTATTATAATAACTTTATAATTACTATTCATAGGTGCAAACTTTATTTGTTCACGTAGATTGCGAATTTCTTCTATACCACGATTAGATGCCCCATCAATTTCTAATACATCTAATGCTCGACCATTAGATATTTCTGTAGCTTGATAAGAATTGGGGTCAAAATCTGCATTTGCTCCACCTGGTGCATTTAAAGCCATAGCTACAATACGAGCTGTTGTCGTTTTCCCTACTCCACGAGGACCAGTAAAAATATATCCTTGGGCAATACGATTCTTTTTAAAAGCATTCTCAAGTGTCCGAACAACATGATCTTGCCCAACAACATCCTTGAACGATTGAGGTCGCCATTTAAGTGATAATACTTTGTATGTCATATATTTTTTATTTTTGGCCGCGCATTAATAGTTGACTTCTCTGGTCAAAGAAAGGTGAAAATTAGTTTGCTCCATCTCAGGTTCTATCAGCACATGATTAGAATTACTTACCGCTGCTCCCTTCCGGGCCTGACGGAGTTTATAACCGGACCATTGCAATAGATTGAAACTTCATTACCACTTGATTTTTCCTATCAATTCAGCAAAAGCCGTCCATTAACATCAATCTTGCTAAAGCGGATTGCAAGTTACAGGGCACCGCTGACTCCCCATCTAGCACGGCCAATATTTTCAATTTTCTCTCCAAACCTATCTAATTTATGTTGTAAATAGATACTCAAATAAGACGAGTAATTTAGGGTTTTATTAGGTTTAATGTTATTGGATTCTTCTCAAGAATTTAATATATGACAACTATTTTTATTTCGGCTAATTCAAACCAATCCCAAAAATTTGACCGATCAAGTTTTATAACTCCATCCTTAAAGCTAAATCTAAGACGTTTTCTATATAGTGACTCAGTAAACCATTCAGATTGGTCACGTTTATAGTAAATAGCTACATATGGGGGACTATCTTCTTTGAATTCAGGAATGATAAGAGTGCAAATTGCTTCATTGAATTCACCTTCAGATGTAATAAAATCAATTTTAGTATAATTAAAAACTCGTTTATTGAGGTGCGTGTACTCTTTTATTATAGATTCATAATTCTGAGCAGAAATACTGATCAGAATCAAATGTATCGTAAGAAGTAATAAAAAAAGGGGGTGTTTATTCACCCCCAAATTTCGGTTTACTTTTTCTTTCGCCCAAATAAACCTTTCTTTTTCTTCTTTTTCTCCGGTTTCTTGGCTGCATCAGACTTTTCATCTTTAGAATCTCCATCTCCTTCCAAGGTTTCTAGTCTTTTTTCCCATGCGCTCATTTCTTGTGGCGATCCATCAGCAGGGGCTTCGGGTGAAGACTCTTCTACGGATGCAGGTTCATCTGCTATTTCAGATTCATCTTGGTTCCATATTTCTTTTAATTTTTCATGACGTCTTTCAGAATTATCTTTTAACGTATCAATCATTTCTGTGACTTCATCATGAAAATCAGCAATTGTTTGTTCAAGACGATTAATGAGTTCCGTTTGCAATGGCCCGCCATAGCCATCCCCAACTTTTTCCATTAAGTCACCAAATTTAGACACTAGCATTTTTTTTTGTGGATCAACTTGTGGTTGATCAGTGTTTTTTTCTGGCATTTCGCCTCCTTTTATTAATTCTTATTGAATTCAGATTCTGTTAATGCAAATGTTTCTGTTGGACTGATCATTGTGGCTATTGCATCATATATTTCTCCACTAACAATGAGCCCTCCAGTTATTCCAAAAAATCTATAATACCATCTTTGATCAAGTTCTGGATTTCGTTGTTCATTCCAATATTCGCCAAACCCTAGACCGATGATAGTACTAACATATCGTATAATAGGTTTCAAAACTAAAACATCAGCGGTTGAAAGTCTATATGAAATACTTTCCAATTCATGAATGTCTAAGTTTAGCATTTTTATCGCTGTTTGGACATGAACCGTGTCATTTTGAAACTTGACTAATGTTCCTTTAATATTTTTACCACCAACAACTTTGAGTTTTACATACTGCGGTTTTTCTATTTCTTCCAGTATTGCTGGAACACGTAGATAAAATAAATTTTCCCTAATAAGTTTTCTTCTTTCTTCTGTTAATTCAGGTTGACTATTTACAGATACTTGAAGTTTCGCATACTCTTCCATAGGAATAAATTTTGATGTAGTAAATATTTTCCCTTGTTTACTTTGGGCAATCCGTGCTTCATAAACATGTCCATCAGCCATGTAAATTTGAGCAGATTCGAAACCACGCGTATTTGGAAAAATTCCATAAAATTCATTTTCATCAATATCTATGACGGAACCAATCTTCGGGCTCAATATGGTTACTTGATTTTGAGCGGCTAGTAGTCCAACCCAAAAAAGTGCAATATTAGCGTATTTTATCAAAAAAACTTAAAAGCTAAATGCCGTCTCTATGGTTGTTTGCTGGATAGGCTCAAGACCGTTCCCGATATCTTGATAATATTGCTTAAAGTCCCAAATTAAGCTGACGCCTTTGCTTAATTCATATCCTACTTTATATCCCATAACCGTATTTACGGACGGATTTTCAAAATCGAATGGATTTTCATCATTATTTCGCTGATAGTAGGCGGTTGCCATACTCAATTTAGGAATATTCTCCGTATTTAAATTTAAATAAGCACTAAAACTTTTTATTTCTACGGTATCCGCCTTCATATTTGCATAAGAAGCGACAAAATCAACAACATTGAAAATATTAAATGAAGCTGATCCGAAATATCCCGTACTTGTATTGGAATTATCCATATTTTCAAATACAAGCATATCTTTTGTTTTAACAACTGTTGAATCACCAATAGTGAATGTTGATACACGATTTAAGTCATAGCCTTGGTCAAAGAATTGTGGCACGTAAGAACCAGAAATCATTCTATATTCTAAGGATAGATTAATAAAAGCTAACCGTGTTTTAATTCCAGGTACCGTAATTCCCGTTCCACTTCTTTCAATACGGAATGTATCTAAATCAGTAGAAATCACTTCCGGAAATGATAATGAATTGAATTCTGAATAAATATCAAAAGAAAATAATTTATTATTAAATACTGGATATCCAATATCTACACTAAATCCATTACCATTTGATTTATTATTTTCTAAACTAAATGGATCAATTTTTAAAGTGATATTTTGATCTAACTGAACCGTATCATCGATCCCTTCAACCATTCCTGGATAAATCCAGTCGGTTAATCCATCTCCATCAACATCTAATTCTAACGTATCATTATCAGCAATTCCATCCCCGTCTGTATCTTTAGAAAATAAATTATCTTCAGGGAAATCGTCAAAAATATCTGGAATATAATCATCATCTTTATCTTTTAAACCAGAAAATTGATTCACATCCCTTACGTAACTTACACCCAAGGTTAATGGAAAATTCTCAGATACTGTGTAAGTTGATCTAAACCCAATAAGCGTTCCACCACGAGAAAATTCTTTAATATTTGCCATAAATAATTCACCCCCAACAGGACCAAAATTAAAGCCTGTTTGAATACCTGTTTTCTTAATGGATGGATATTCCATCATATTTGAATATCCTTGCACAAGGCCACCATATCCAAGAGTCAAATTTTCTAATGCCCCCCATTTTAACCAAAATGGATCTTGCACACTTCCATAACGAATGAACATTATTTTATCTAAAATCATGCTTGGATCTTCTGCCAACTTGCCCCATTCATCTTCTCGCACATTGCCATTATTGTCAATATATACTACAAGATCAAGCCCAACGCCAATTTTCCCAATATTGATTTCGGGTCGTAATGCTAATTGATTATATAAAATGCCGTCGACAGTTGCTGACCCAATTCCTAATCCCATACCAAATGGTTTTGATGGTTTTGGGACATTAGGAGTACCAGATTCTGAGCCAGGTGACTCTGCCCCGGAATCTACTTCCGGTTCAGGTTCAGTTGTTTCACTTTCAGGCTCATCAGACGATTCTGGTTCAGATGGTTCTTCAGTACCTGGAGCACTTTCTTGTTGCTCAATAGGTTCTTGTGTTTCTTCAGGAGATTCAGTTTCCGGTTCATCTTCTCTTTCTGATGGAGGTTCTTCTTCTATTGGAATATCCGTTTCGGGATCAGAAGGATAATCAGTAGGACTTGCGGGAGCTTGCATTACGTTTCCTGCATTATCAGAAATTGCCTTTTGCCCTGCTGCTACACTTACTGTTTGTCCAGTAGCTTTATTCATGACGTCAAATAACCCTTCCCGACCAACGAATTGGTCCACACCAGATGGGTCAACAATACATGCAAATTCAGTTCCTTTTACGGATGCCACACTTACAGGTGTTTCCACACGAAATGTTCTCCCTGAAACAGATTTTTGAACTTCATTTAAAATCGTTCCAAATTCTATATTTATAGAACGAGTACTTCGGGTATCCATAATTTCAAATTGCGTATTTGGTTTTAATTTAATAATGGATTTACTATCGAGATAAATAATCGCCGCAAACCCCTGCTCACCAACTTTAATAGCATCCCCATTATTGACTTCTGCACCTAAAGATGCTTTTTCACTAAAGGATGTTTGACCTAATCGTTTGAATAATACATCACCCGACATTTTCATGACTCGAGCAACTGTTTCAGCTTGTACAAACCCCGAAATAATCGTGACGGAAATAAATAAATATTTAAAAATTTGCATATAATACCTCCAATGCTATTGTTTTACTGATATTACTATGTTGAAATTTTCTTCTCAAGAGCTTCCTTTACTAAGAGAGCAATATGAAAATACGGCTTCCCTGTAGAATTTCCCATACCGATTTCGCAAGTTCTTCCTGATGAATAGCCTTTGTCGAAAACACCATAGTCACACAATTCAGATACTTCATACTTTGTAGCATTATGGGTTAATTCTGGAAATCTCAATCCTCTGTCGCCAGCCATTCCACAACAATGATCTTCATCTGCTTTGAGTACGGTAGTTGAACATAATTGAGCTATGTTCATCATTTTATCATTTAAAGACAATTTCGAATTTGAGCACGTTGGATGAATAGCAATTCGTTGATCTAGTTTTTGAATAGGATTAGATTGAATTAATTCATGTAAAAATGACACAGAATCAATGATTTTCAATGAATTCCACTTGTCCTTCACTCTTGCTGAAAGATTATTTTCTTGGGATATTATATGGTAAGTACAGGGTGACATATCGACAATAATAGGCAATTCCCCATTCTTTGAAGATTCATATAGAGCATTTACTGTTTTTTCTAACGATAATTGCGCTCGATTTATCTGACCACGAGAGTAAAATAGCATTCCACAGCATAAATCCTTAATGTTTTCAGGTAACGCTAAAGATAAATCGCAATACTTACCAATATCTATCATATGTTGAGAAAGAGACGCTTTTCCCCCATCAGGCGATAAGATACGATTTGCACAACTTGAGAATAGTATATAATCAGCATTTTTAGTTTCAGTGGAATGATGAAATTGAATTGTTTGAGAAATTTCCTTCGACCATATTGGAATTCTCCTATTGGAGATTGAATTTAATATTTTTGAAATTTTTGACAATAAAGTTGGTGATATTTTTGAAAAATTATGGACTATTTTAAGTCCCAACTTAATTAATGAAGTTAAAAAGGAAAAATGCTCTACAATCCAGGAAGACTCCAATGATGAATCCTTTGCAGATATTTGGCGTAATTCTTTGATATAAGCACCCGTATTTATATTCACCGGACAGGCTGTTTCACATAAACCATCTACAGCGCACGTATCTTCTAGAAAATATTGTAATTCCTTTGAAATTTTCATTTTTTCTGATTCATTTAATTCAACTAATTCCCTAGCTATTATGATACGTTGCCTAGGCGTTAATGATATACCATTTGATGGACATATTTTCTCGCAAAAGCCACATTCTACACATAAATCTATTTCATCGTTTACTTTAGGTAGTTTCTTTAAATTGCTTAAATGTTGTTTCTTATCAGAATTAATTAATACGCCTGTATTTAAAATATTATGTGGATCCGAAAGTGATTTTACTTCTTTCATAATATCGTATAATTCATGTCCCCATTCGATTTCTACAAAGGGAGCCATATTGCGGCCTGTGCCATGTTCTGCTTTTAGGGACCCATTGAGTTTTCCAATTGTTAATTCTGCCATTTCATCAATGAGTTGCTCATATTGATCGATAGATTTTTGATCTTCTAAGTTAATAGATGCGACAAAATGAATATTTCCATCCTTTGCATGACCAAATGTAACTGCATCTTGAGTATTTGTATTATTAAAAATATCAAGCAACCCCATAACTGCGTTTCCAAGTTGACTAGAATCAACAGCAATATCTTCTGTAATAACACTAGTACCAGAACGTCTAATGGCCCCTACTGTTGGATATAATCCTTTTCGTAAATTCCAAAGTTTCTGTCTTTCTAAATCATTTTCAATAAAATGGCCAGACAAATATCCCGAAGCAGAATGAATAAAATGAGAAACATGTCCCACTTTATCATGCAATTGCTCCAAATGATTATCCTCATATTCAATGAGAAGGCCGGCGCTATTTTCAGGAATATTTGTTTTTTGGATTGGTGGATTTTTTAAGTATGTTGATGTTAATAAAGATGCATAATCCATATACTCTAAACTAGAAACACCTAATTCAGCCAAGTGAGGTACCAGATCACAAGCATGAACAGTATTCTCAAATAAAAATAATCCTGTAGATTTTTGAGGTGGATCAGGAACAGTATTTAGAATGACTTCTGATAAAAAAGCTAAAGTTCCTTCAGATCCAACTATTAAATGAGAAAAAATATCCATTGGGTGATCAAAATCTAGAAAAGCATTCAAACTATAACCCATGGTATTTTTTATACGATATTTTGACCGAATCTTCTCGACAAGATGCGGTTTATTGTTAATGAATTCCTTTAACCTACTCAATCCAGATGCTAGGCTTGATTCAATTTCTAAAAATCGGGCTCTATCTTCAGTTTGATCAGAATTGTAAATATGCCCATTCGCTAATATGAATCGGAGAGATTTTAGAGTATGATATGAATTGAATTCTGTCCCACATGCCATCCCAGAAGAATTATTATTCACAATGCCACCAATCATAGCAGAATTAATAGATGCTGGGTCAGGACCAATTTTCATGCAAGATGATTTTAACATTAGATTCGCACGAGAACCAATAACCCCAGGTTGCAATTGTATGGCTTTACCATTATTTAAAATGTTACTTTTCTGCCAATGCCTAGATACGTCAGCAATAATACCATCTGTGACGGATTGACCCGATAAAGATGTTCCTCCTGTCCGAAAAGTAATTGAAGTCTGATTATTTTTAGCGAAAGATAATAATTCAACAATATCTTGTTCTTTTTTTGGCCAAATAACACCTTGCGGAATAATTCTATAAATACTAGCGTCACGAGAATAAGCGAGACGATCTACAAGTCCTGTTGAGATAGAAGTCATTATTTTATTGGATTATGCCAAACATGAAATATAGATGGCACAGGAGCAGATTTATTTCGAGTATAATCAAATGCTACCAGCTTGAAGTTAGCAACGCATACTGGATCAGATTCATTTTGTATATAAATGCCAGTTAATAAATCAAAGCTAGTTGATCCTATCCTAGACATCCTTTGCCCTATCTCTAGGGATGATGGATGTTTTACTTGTTTTATCCATGAAATTGACATTCCACCCAATATGGTAGCTACATTTTCATCCCACCTATCTTCTACCATTCCCATCTCTTGATAAAAGGCGATTCGTGCATCTTCCATATAAGTCAAATATGTAGAATGATTTATATGTCTTAATGCATCTAAATCTCTCCATCGAGTCTCAATAGTTGTCCAAAAGTCGAAATCTGTGCGCTGATATTTTTGTTTATGCATTTGATTTTATCCCAACCACAATTGGCGATCTAAACTTCGATATTGGATTGCTTCACTAATTTGAATGGATGTAATTGATTTCTCTCCACTCATATCAGCAATAGTTCTAGATACTTTTAAAATACGATCATATGCTCGAGCGGATAAGCCTAATTTTTCCATAGCTGTTTTCAAAAGAATATTAGATTTTTTATCTAACTGACAATAATCTTTTAATTGTTTTGTTTCCATTTGAGCATTTGCATATAAATCATTTACATCTTTAAATCTTTCGAGCTGAATCTCTCGAGCTTCTTGGACTCGCCCTCTAATATTATCCGATGATTCACCTGGTTCTTTTTCACTTAATTCTGAGAATTGTACTGCAGGAACATCGATATGTATATCAATTCGATCCATCAATGGTCCTGAAATGCGACTCATATATTTTTGAATCATTTGAGAATTACAGGTACAATCATTATTAGGATCAGTTGCAAAACCGCATGGACACGGATTCATAGATGCAACTAACATAAACCTAGCTGGATAATTTAATGACATAGCAGCGCGAGCAATGGTTACATCACCTGATTCTAATGGCTGGCGTAATACTTCTAATACATTTTTTTTAAACTCAGGTAATTCGTCTAGAAAAAGAACACCATGATGGGCTAAACTCACTTCGCCTGGTCGAGGAACGGCTCCCCCACCAATTAATCCAGCATCTGATATTGTATGATGTGGCGACCTGAATGGGCGTACACCAATTAACCCAATGCCATCTGGCATAACTCCAGAAACAGAATGTATTTTCGTCGTTTCAAGGGCTTCCTGAAGAGTCAAATCGGGTAATATTGTTGGTAGCCTTTTTGAAAGCATTGTTTTGCCACTTCCAGGTGGACCAACCATTATAACATTGTGTCCACCAGCAGCAGCCACTTCTAAAGCCCGTTTCACTTGTTCTTGCCCTTTTACATCTGAAAAATCCAACGCTTGCTTCTTTTGTTTATTAAAATAGGTAGTTAAATCAATGGATTGAATATCTTTTTCAATTTGGCCATTTAAAATATCAATAACTTCAGATAATGAATCGGCACCAGCAACCTTTACACCATCCACCACACTCGCTTCTTGGGCATTTTCTGTTGGAAGAATTAACCCTTTAATATCTTTTTCTTTTGCACAAATTGCTACGGGGAGTGCTCCTTTAATAGGTCTTAAAGTTCCATCTAAAGCTAATTCTCCTAATAAAAGTAATTTATCTAAATAAGTAGGCACAATATCACCAGTAGCAGCCAATAAGCCCACAGCAATGGGTAAATCAAATGCAGATCCTTCTTTGCGAATGTCAGCAGGCGCAAGATTTACAGTAATATGTTTCATGGGAAAAGAATAGCCAGTATTTCGTATAGCAGCCATAACACGTTCTTTACTTTCCCGTACTGCACCTTCGGGTAATCCAACAGTTATAAATTTGGGTAATTTAGATCCTGTTAGATGGCACTCTACTTCTACGACATACGCATCAATACCAAGAATAGCACTGCTGAGTACTTTTGCTAACATTAAAAACAACCACGGAAGGAATCAAATGCAAAATACGGAATTATAATATAAATAATAGAATCACGTATTAAATAAAATAGCGTAAATAGTAGGAGGACTTTAATCCCTTTTTCTTTTAGCAGATTATTAAATCCACCTTTTCGATATAATTCAAGCCAAGACTGTATAAAGTCCGGTCTATAAAATGACATAATTATTGATTACCAGGCTTAATCTTTCCGTATTTAAGGTTTTCATATTTTTCCCACAATGTTTCACCAGAAGCTTGTTGAAAACGATAAGCAAATTCTAATGCTTCATAAAATGGCTTATTCGCAAATTCCCCGTGTGAGTAATATTCATCTATCCACTTCACAAATTGTTTTAAGTCTATTGATTCAAGTTTATCAAATATTCCATATGCTAATTCTGCGCGATTATCATAATACCATTTAGAAACTCCACCATATCCTACTTCAGTTTTTAATTGAGTATCCGTCTCGTATACCTGCACTAAATATGAAAATAAAAACATTTCTTTTTCTTCTATTGTTAAGGCTTTCCAATAAGCTACAGCTGGTGATAATGGTGGATCATCTGCCTGTGCCTGTACTCCAACGAATATGATGAAGAATAATAGAATAAATCTTTTCATGCTAATGCCTTTCTTAAGATTGTCTTAATTACGAAGATAAACTTGCCCTAAACATACATCTTTCAATGAATTTGAACAATATGTGTTTCAAGAAGGTGGATCGACCCAATCACCGTTATCCTTTATGAGTTGAATTAGAGAATCGACCGCTTCTCCTGATTGTAAATTGGCTTTGATAATATCTTGGCCTTTATAAAGGCTAATCTTTTCTTTTCCAGTACCTACATAGCCATAATCGGCATCAGCCATTTCTCCAGGTCCATTCACAATACATCCCATGATTCCAATTTTAACACCTTTAAGATGGGAAGTTCTCTCTCTAATGTTCGCTGTAACAGATTGTAGGTCAAATAATGTTCTTCCGCACGATGGACATGAAATATATTCAGTTTTTGAAATACGAACGCGAGCTGCTTGAAGTAAACCAAATAATGTCTGATTTATATGTTTAATACGTTTATCGCCAAACGTCATAATACCATCTCCAAAGCCATCAATGAAAAGTCCGCCAAAATCAGTAGATAAATAACATTGTAACTCATCAGGAGTTAATTCAGAAGAGTCAATAGAATAAATAATCGGAATTTGAAGATTATATTTCATTAATTTTATTCCAATTTCTCTAAGTTTAATCAATATTTGCTCAGAGCCAGTCTGAATTACGAGAACGGTTGGAATAGATAAGTCTGCTAATCCTGTTAGATTGCAATCTGAATTAATTTTCAGGAAATTCAAATCAGGATGAAATGAAGCATTTAAATCTGATATAGAATTAAACATTGGATAAATGTATTTATGGTTTCCAGCATGATTCTTATCTTGAATAATTCCAATTGTATCAGGTAAATCAATTGAAATAGTTTGCTCTCCTAAATATAGATAATCTGGAACTGTGTCTGAAAGTGTCCATTTGTCAATTGTGGAATTATATTGAAGTCCAATTTTGTTTAATGTCTCATAGGATATATTAGGGATCTTCGATAAATCTGACATAACAACAGGTACCTGGCTTCCGCCAATATTTAATATGGTTTTCGATTCTCTACGCTGATGAAAAAATGGATCATATGGAAGAATAATTTTTGTACTATCGCCACGTATATTACTTTTCAAAGAATCAAATCGATTCACTAATAATCTGGCTACAGGTAATTCATTTTCTGGTTCTTCTGTTAAAGAAACACGAATTGTATCACCCAGCCCATCAGCTAATAAAGTTCCAATACCAACAGAAGATTTAATACGACCATCTTCCCCTTCGCCTGCTTCTGTTACTCCTAAATGTAAAGGGTAATTCATGCCATTCCCCATCATTTTCGAAACTAATAATCGATACGCTTGAATCATTATATGTGTGTTGCTTGCTTTCATGGAAAAAACAATATTGTGAAAATTTTCATCTATACACATACGTGTAAATTCCAAGGCAGATTCTACCATCCCTAAAGGAGTGTCTCCATAACGACTCAAAATTCTATCTGATAATGAACCATGATTCGTCCCAATTCGAAGTGCAGTTCCATTCGTTTTACAAATTCGAATTAAAGGTAAAAACCGTTCTCGAATACGCTCTAATTCTTCGGTGTAGGATTGATCAGTGTACTCAATCTTTTGAAATTGTTTTCGATCTGCATAATTCCCAGGATTTATTCTTACTTTTTCCACAATTTCCGCCGCAATTAAAGCAGCGTTAGGTGTGAAATGAATATCAGCAATAATGGGTGTAGAAAATCCTAAATCTCTAATACCCTTCTTAATATATTTCAAATTTTCTGCTTCTTTTATGCTTGGAGCTGTTAGTCGTACTAATTCTGCACCTGCTTCAATCATGCGAATAGATTGAGCAATCGATTCATCCGTATCCATTGTATCCGTAGTTGTCATGGATTGAATTCGAATTGGGTTATTTCCACCTAACCCAATTTCTCCAATTTTGACTTCACATGTGTCAAAACGCGAATAATGGAACATATTATTGGAATACTTTTGCATATTATCGAGTGAAAGGTGTTTGTATATATTTTTTAGCAATACTCATTGATGCAGAGAAATTATTCAATTCTATACATGTGTTATAGAAAGAAATCGCTTCATTCCGCCTATTCTTCAAATCATATATTTTCCCTGCATGCAATAGGGCATTTCCTAAAATGATATCTAATTCTGCATCGTAATCATTAGTAACCATTAAAGCATACTCTAAGGATGTATCCAAATCGCCAAATTCATACTCAAATAGGGCCTTTTCATATAAAGCATAGGGTTTATACCAAGATAATTGTCTTGGGGTTAGCACTGATTCCATTTGCTTATTTTTAGAAAGAATAAATATTGATTCATTTTTATTCCCCGTCCGGATTACACTTTCCAAATGTAGGAGATAAAAGTAATAATTATTTGGAAATGCTTCAACCAAATCTGTGGTGTGCTTTAAAGCCCATGAAGGTTGGTTTTCAACCCATAAATATAAAAATGATAAAATACCTTTTGCTTCTATCCATGCCCAAGAGCTTTGTTCGGCAGCTTCTTCCATTTTATTTAACCCAGCTGAGATAGATGGATTTAGGCCATAAACATCAATAAGCCACTGAATGAAACTTGAACTAATACCGCCATAATATTCTACAATTCCAAATGGAAGTAACGCATCTTTTAGATCTGGATTCTGCTTGTATGCATCTTCAATTAGTGAAAAACCACTATAAGCACGTATAAGAGTTTGTATCCAATTTTTTTCGCCTAAACTTATTCTGGCTGACAATCCTTTCGCTGAGCCAAAATATAATTGATAAATAGGATCGTCCGAATGACGTTCGACCATAGATTCATAAATAGGGATTACTTTTGATATATATAATTCCAATGTATCCGTACTTGCTTCTGTTGTTGAATTTGCCTGCGTTTTTATCCATTTAGCTGCGGCCCATACTAAAGGCGCTCCAGGATTATCTGGATAATGGTCCTTAACCAGATTCGTATAATGAATGGCTGTGTCATATTCATAGTTATACATGGCTTGGACACCGAGTTTAAGAGTATCATCGCCAGAATATGTTTGACAGAATGCAAGACTACTTACTGATAATGTAAGTAGAAGAATTACTTTGGACATAGTTATAAATCAAAGTCTAATCAACGTGCGCTTAAAACAAGCCAACTTTTAGCTTCATTATTTTCTGGGTCTATTTCCAGCGTACGTTGCCAAGACGCTTTCGCCAATTGTTTTTCATTCATTTTCCAATATGTAACACCCATACCTAAATACCCATTCGCATCATTTGGGCGCAATTCCAATACTTCTTGATAGGCTGATAATGATTCTTTATACATTCTTTTCTCACGATAGTATTTTCCCAATGTTGCCATAGCGCCAGGCAACCACTCATGTGAATTCGTGTTCACAGATAATGCATTTTGAAAAGATCGTCTTCCAAGTGCAGGGTTTCCTAGACGATTATTCTCAACAGCTAACACATAATACGTTTGGGGTAATAAATTTCTAACAAGTGCATTATTAGGGGCATATACTAATAAATCTTCCCATGCGGCAGCAGCTCTTCCCCATTCTTTTGCATTAAAATAACTTAACCCTTGCATATAACGAGCATCCTGATCTTCAGGATTGACATAGACAACATCACTATAAGATAATGCTGCATATACATATTTCCCTTGTTCGAAATATAGATTCGCAAGTGCTACATGAGATTCTTTTTCTTTTGCATTTAATTTAATTGAACGTTGGTAGTTGGACTTTGCATCATCGTAATTGCCCATTTTTTCCTGTGCTTTTCCTGCTAGGAAAACAAACCCATTATGTGTTGGGAATTTTTCCTGTGCATCTTGAGCTAAATGCAAAGCTTCTGCATAATTGCCTTGATTTAGTCTGTCTCGAATAATATTTAATTTATTTGCAGGACCATCAGGATTTTTTTGTGATGATTTTAATAAGACACCTTTACTGAAAGCACGCTCTTCTTGTGTTTGCCCAAACAAGGACATTGTTTCGATGGTTGCCTTATGGTTCGAATCTAAATCTAATGCTTCATCAAAGGACCATTGTGCTTTTTGATATTCGCCTATAGTTGCATAAAGTGCTCCAAGAAAATAATGAGCATCAGGGTTTTGGGGATATCGAGTAATTTGAGTCAAATAAACATCTTTAGCACTTTCAAAATCTCTCTTTGATTCATAATGCAACCCTAATCGACGTTGTACTTGAATATTGTTTGGATTGCGTTGCGCTTCTGACTCATATTCTTTTGTACTGAAGAATGGACGAGATTCAATAGCAATAACTTTTTTCTTAGACTCATCAGTATAAAGATAGCGTGTTGCACGAGCTAATTCTTTATTGCTTGCTTCTAATTGACCTGTTAAAGAATATAATTCATCCGCCATTGCAACTGTATTAATACTATTAGTTGGTTTAGATGCGGATTTATTCTTCTTTGAAGATTTCTTTTTAGAAGAAGATTTCTTTTTTCTAGCTGACTTTTTCTTCTTTTTGCTAGCTGATTTTTTCTTCTTTGAAGATTTCTTTTTGGAAGAAGATTTTTTCTTTTTCTTCTTCTTTTTCTTAGACTGGGCTAATACAGTTGACGTGTGTCCAGTTGCGCCAGGGATAGGCACTATTCCCAGAAGTAGAAGACTAATTAGTATTCTAGATATGAATTTTATGATAGAATGTTTCATCGGATTACAATGGAATTTACTAAAAGCCAAGAAAATCCCAAGAATTTATTTAGGAAGCTTTAAAACGGTGTATTCGCTTAAAATAAGATCATCCACGTGACCTGAAAGGCCCGTATTTTCATCATAATAATGCATATGTGAATTTGTAGTATGGTGTGTAAATATAGCATGATGTTTTGTGGAATAAAATCCTAATATTTTAGCTTCTGTCTTTTCATCGGTTTGATTCCAAGATTTATTCATGTGATCATTATGAGATCCATCTAAACCTGGATCACTAATAATATGCCATTTTACTTTAGAAAAAATACCTTCTAATATAAATGGAAACGGTTCTTCTAGCTTGATATTATTATTGTTTGCCATTTCATAAATATAATCATCTAATGATTTGCCTATTTTTTTACCATTAAACGGAATCTCAATCCATTCATCAATTTTGGCAGTAACTAATAATAGACCCTTCTCATTTTCTGCATTATTTGAGACGGTTACTTCTCCCTGTTTGTCGGCTCGAGTAAGTATTACCTTAGAATCCCATAAAAGGATTTCACCATCTAATCCTTCTAAAGCACCTACACCATAAATATGATTATCCCTAACAGCATCCGCTATGTGAATTATTCCTTCCCTAACTCCATTATGCATAATATCACGTAATGCACCATGAATTTGAATATTGTAATTAGTTTTATTGTTTTCGCATCCAATCATTATTAAGCCACTTAAAAGTAGCATTCCCTTTATCATTAATATTTTCATCCAACTTATATAAGTTATTTCTCAACAGCTATCACAACACTCATTTGGATTATTCGCTTTTTCAAATGCTTCTTTTCCTTCACGAAATGCAAGACCTGAAATAATAAGAGATCCTATAGCATCAATTCTACCAATGTTAAATAGCTCATATCCAATACTGGAAATTAATAATACTGCTGATAGTTGCATACAAGCTCTAGTGCAATTTGCATCAGCAAGAATAGCATTAGAATTTAGTGCTTTACCTACAATTCTTTTTTCTCTAACAAGCCACCACATTACGCCCAAAGACAATCCTGAAATAACAACACCCCATAATGTTGTTTCGGGGTGAGCATTAATCCATAAATTATAAGACGATGTTATAACTAGACCAGTGGTGAGTAGATAAAAAGAAAAACCAGTTATTTTCAATGAACGTTTTTCAAATTTATCAAGGGGATCATTCCCATTTTTTTGTATCCGTAGTACCATATGCCAAATACCCACTCCGGAAATCACTTCAACAAAGGAATCTAATCCAAAACCAAATAAGGCCAATGTTTCATCTGTTAGTCCAAAATAGACAGCAACCAATCCTTCTAGTAGATTATACGCAACCGTTACAATCGCTAACACGATTGCAAATTTTAAATAGACTTCTTTTGATTTCATAACTTCCAACTATTTATCGTATTCGCTTTAATTGGATATAATCACCCATTGTTTCAAGATTTATTGTCACAGTTTCATTATTTCTATTTCGCCAGAACCAGCCATGATATCCATTAAATTCAGCCACTAGTTTACCTTTATCAGAACTAACCATCTTGCCTTTTTTATATGTGATTGATTTATGTGTTCCCTTGTATCCATCACCATGTAGATTGAAATTCAAACTTCCATCAGTGGCTGTCCATTGAAATTGAGCACTCGCTCCTTTTCTCATTTCTAATTTTATCTCAATAGCTTCATTGGGTGCTATTTTAACAGCTATTCGATCATGATTCTTAGTCAATTCTAATTTCTGTTCACTTTTACCCATGCCTATTGTTTCTTCTTCAATGGCTTCTTTATTTAGATTAGTCTTTATATTCCCCATTTTCTTTAACCCTAAAGTTTCACCAATGCTAGTCGGATCATAGCCAAATTCTGCCGGCAAAATAATGGTGAATAATAAAACTATTGCTACTCCAAAAGCAATTATTGTGGACTTTAAGAGTTGTCCAGATGTGGGAAGATCATTTTCTGATGGTTCTTGAGCATTAAACATATAATTTCCTATTAAGAGTTGAAATATCCAAATAATTGAATTCCAGTTAAAATAAAGCCGCACGTCATTAAAATGACATTTACAATATAAGCATGAGAAATAAAACTCCCTTTTTTTCTCCAGTAACTTATCAATATGAGAATGGTTGATAAGGCTAATAATTGACCTATTTCTACACCAAGATTAAAAGCAATTAGATTAGCAAATAATCCATTTACGTCAAGTTCAAATTCAATGATTTTCGCTGCCAATCCGAATCCATGAAATAGCCCAAATACTAGTGTTGATATTTTCGTATTAGGCTGAAAGCCAAACCATTGGTGAAAAGCACCCAAATTATCTAATGCCTTATAAACAACAGATAATCCAATGATGGCATCGATTAAATATGCATTTACATGAATATCAGCAAATACGCCCAGTAATAATGTGGATGAATGTCCAAATGCAAATAGACTAACATAAATTCCAATATCTTTCAATTTATATAGAAAGAAAATGACTCCAATTAAAAAGAGCAAATGGTCATATCCAGTTACCATATGTTTTGCACCTAAATACATAAATGGGATAAAATGAGTTCCACTGATTTCTTGAATATAACCGGCATCTCCTGTTGTAACACCATGGGCAGAAAGAATGATAGGGAAGATTGTAATTACCCAAATTATTTTGATCATTGTTGCCCTCATTATATTTCTTTTATATTTATTCATTCATTAATGTTATTTCAATATGGTAGTACTCATATTGGCCAATTTACTTTAATTATATTTATCTAATTTAGAATCATTCAGGCTAATCGCCGAATAATTCATTTCTGAACTTTAATCATACATTGGACTACAGTAAAATATATTGTTTATTACAATTTAAACTAATTTTTACCGCACAGCCTTGACAAGTCATACTCTTTTACTGTAAAGACATGGTTTAAGATTAATGCATGCCTCCTATCTTACAGCAACCAGGTAACGCTTCGTAAGCAGTGGGATCAGCTTTTGTATTATTGGCTTGGTATCCAAGAGTAGAAATAGCTTTTTCAATAGCTGCAAGATTTACTATCGATGCTTTGTAGGTAACATGTCCTACTTTTTCTTTTAAATCTACATCAAACTTGGTGACGCCATTCACTTTTCCCATCCCTGATTCGATTGTTTTCTCACACATACCACATTGGATACTGCTTAAAGCAACATCAGCATGCTTCGCTTCTTCACTACTACAAGCCATTAAGTTTAATACCAGACCTGTAAGTACAATAATGATTATTTTGTTCATATTTATTTCCTTTTGTTATGTATTATTATATTTTTTTCTATTAATCCAAGTATATATAAACAACGCACCGCCACACATTATTACTCCTATTTCGATCCAAAATAAACAAGTATTTTCCATATAAAATGAAAAATATGGATTTTGAATCATACCCCACACAGATCCTTGACCATACTCAGGTCGAATGGGATATAAAAAGTAATCTTTATGGCTAAATGGAAATAGCCATTGAATACCGACGGTCCGCGCTGTAAACCAATCTGTTAATAAATGGAGTTGAGTACCTAATAACAAACCTAATGAAATGGGTTTTAATTGGATATTTTTAAAAACCATATTCGTAAGTGTCAAACCACCAAATACAATAATCCAAAATAGAGGAGTATGTAAAATAGAATGATGCCCAGCGACTGTGTCTGAAAATATTCCATCAATATCCGGCAAAACGGATGCAAAAAGTAATATTGGCATAAATGGATACACAGTCCAGGGTGATTTTTTGAACAATTTCCCAAGCAAATAGCCTGATGCTAAATGTGAAGGAACAAACATTACAGTTATATCCCTTTCAGTAATCGAAGAGTTGTCATAATAATTATATATATTTGGTTCATTATAGAAATTTCTATTTACATTAAAACCTTAATTTGATTCCTCCATTAATAACAAAACCATCAACTGGTGCATAAATGTCATTGAAAATTGGATTGGAAATTGGCCCAGAATAAATCTCATCGAACTTTGTCTGTCGCGTATCTGTAAAATTTTCAAAGTTTATAAATAATGAATAATTTCCCCATATTCTTTCGGTCATTAATCCAAATATCCAATACGCATTCCCGGTTCTGCCATCGTTTAATTTTTGCTGACTAAAATAATATGCTTCCAAACCAATTCTTATTTTATCATGCACTTCATATATGAGCACATTATTCAATCGATGAGGAGCCACCAGTGGAATTTTTACTGTTTCTTCCTCAAAATGTTGTTTCACATCAGCAAAAGTATGACCAATAAATAGTTTAAAATGTTCATAGGAAAGTTTAATGTTAGTTTCAACACCTTGAGAAATAATTTGATTGCTTGATTGTAGGAATTCGTATTTTCCTAATATTGGCTCAAGCGTGATTGGATTTTCTATGTTTGTATAAAATATTAAAGAATTAATACTGAAAATCAATTTATCTGTTAAAGTGGTTCTATAATTAATATCAAAATTGCTACCGAAAGATTCCTCAGCATTTATATTATGGTTATTAATAGGGCTCACATTTCTAAAATTTAATTTTTCTGAATCCTCTGTGAAAACAGTTGGCATTTTATATCCCATACCACCCCCCACTCTGAATGTTAATTTTTGATTGGCTTTCATCAACATAGAAAATCGTGGTAATATAAATAGCCCATATTCATCCTGATGATCTAAGCGAAGACCGGTTTCCAAATGCATCTTCTCTGAAATATTCCAAGTATTTTGTACAAAACCACCTAATGTTAAGTGGTGATAATCTACCTTTACAGTTGAGTCAATCTTTTCTTGAGAAAATCGATCAGTCAAAAGATTTAGACCAGCCACCCACTCCAACCGTTCACCAATATTTCTAATATTCAATTCGCTGAATGAAGTTAATTGTAAACCAGAGAAATTATAGTTGGGGATTTCC